>SAMEA3663257__coassemble_1871_pt1 | contig 5140 bp, 8 predicted proteins | sample SAMEA3663257__metabat2_high_PE_025 | metagenome-assembled genome bin SAMEA3663257 (sample SAMEA3663257) | pig gut metagenome | biome: pig gut; feature: pig-associated habitat; material: faeces | place: China | collected 2013 | reverse complement strand
AATAAAAAAGAAATGAAGAAGACATTTTTTTCAGTGATGGGACTTGCGATAGCAGGTATACTCACAATTACGACATTGTCGGCATGTTCCGACGATGATGACGAGAACAAGACAAGCTCTTATGTTATCCAGAAGAACGGAGTGGTAGAGCCTTCGCAACAGGTAGATATGGGAGTGTTCAACATCGACGGCAAGAACTATAGGCTTATCTTTGCCAAGACAAACCTGACGGCAAGGGGACTCGCCAAGGCTGAGAGTGACTTTGGTGACTTTTTCTCCTGGGCTGCCCCGGAGCCATGGTGCACAGCATACGAGCGCACAGCCACTTCGCTGACTCCTACGGCATGGATTTCAGGCAAGGCTGATGGATATACATTGGTCAATGCGCAATACTATGACGGAACCCGATACACAAAATATCAGAACGAGAACGAACAGCTGTCGCCAGAAGACGATGCAGCCCATAATTTGCTCGGAGGTGACTGGCAGATTCCGTCGCGTGCCGTATGGCAAGCTCTGGTGGATGCCAACAATATATCTGTGACATGGGGCAAGGGCGGAGAAATGAAAATGACTTTCATTGACGAAACGGGAAAGCCGGGAATGAAGATTTCAAGCAAGTCGAATCCTGAGAATTACATCTTCCTGCCAGCTACGGGAAGAATAATAGAGAAGGAATTCCTCAGTGCAGGCCTTCATGGCTGCTATCTAAGCTCCACTCTTGCCACACCTTATAACATATGGGGTGTGGGATTTGGCGATGGCTCCGGCGGTGTGTTCACCGCATGCCGCAGGATGACGGGATGTGCCATTCGTCCTGTCCGACTTGTGGCTGAATGAACAAAAAGCAGCTAGGCATAATCATTTATTGTGGAAATTAAGGTGGGTTCTATTAATTACAATTCTATTTTGAATTACCTTTGCGGTCTTTTGTCCTCTCTTCGGCATCTTTATTCGTAAGTTCTTGCACCATAGCCCGCATCGCTCCCTCAAAAACTGGCACTCTGCTCTCAGAGATAAATTGAAAATCTGACAAAGCGAATTAATAGAACCCACCTTTAATGAAACACCTGCTACACATATTCCTTTTGGCATTGACGGCCTTTTTCGGGGCTTCGTGTCAAGACGTGCCTGCATATTCCGGGTTGCAGACACGGCAGGAAGTGCTTGTGCAGAAAGAGAACAATAGAGATTGTTTAGTTAGAACAGACGGTGGCATCCGTTTTCGCGAAGGAACGCTTACGAGTACTCCTTCGCTGTGTCGCACCATTTGTCCCTCTGAGGAGCGGGCACAACCCCGTTCGGGAGAGCGCACATCTCCCACACTCCGTGGTGGAGGCAAAGCTTTTGTGGCTTGCCGTGCACCACGTTCTTCCATTCATCAAATCTTTGGCGGATTCACGCAGCGAACCACTGTGCCCATCCGCTCCTATGCCTCTCGCATAGCCCTTTTTTATGTGTTGAGGCATATCATCCGTTAGCGTTTTTTTCTCCTTTCTCCTGTCAGGCAAGGCAACCCCTCATGTGGGATGTCCTGCCGATTGTGTCGTGTTCTCCTCTTTCTCTATTTCTCTGGCTGAAATGGGCAGAGAAACATTCATTCAAGAGTCGTAAAAACCGACTCTTCCAAACATTTATTGATTCAAAAAACGCTAATAAAAAGACTATGGCAAGTTTCAAAAACATGGAGATGGCCCCCATTGTGGCCTCTCATCCTCATATCTTCGTGAAGCATGGCTTCTTCGACCTTTTTACCCGAGTGTATTACCGTCCCACCCTTGCCGAGGTGGATTGTATCCGCAATTACTACACAGTCTCGTCTGGCAACGCTATCCATCAGTTTCTGCTGAAGTTCCAGAACGCCCCGACTTGTGCTGAACACACCCAACTTAAGTTGGACTTTGACCCCAACGGAAATTACTGTATGGAGTTGTGTGTGGCAAGAGATGGCAGTTTTTGTGCAGTCCAACTTTTCCGCTATGCTGAGTTGGAGTATGTGCCTATCACCGAAGTGAAAACCTACGAAGGGCATGAGGCTGAATTGCTGTCGGGTGTGTTGTACCCTTGGCAAAAGAAATAAGTATTGATGTTTTCTTCCCTAAACAGAAGAAAGAGAATGAAACATTTTAGTAATAAAGAGCGACTTCTCTTAGGGATTTCGCTACTCTGTTGTGGTCTTTTGTTGATGTTCGTATCTCAAGTGTTTCATCTTCAGAGTCACCACACAGCCAGTCATGCCATCATTGTGCTTGGTGCCATTGTGGTGTTGTTGAGTTTTGGCGTGTTTGGCTCAAAGAGAAAAAGTTAGATAAGATTCTCAATATGACAACATTGATTATAATGATTTTTGTGGTGGGTTATCTGTGCATCGTCATGGAGACTTCTGGAATCTGTTGGCGTATTGTGCAGGCACGGGTGGTAGCATCCTTATCATTGGTTCAGCGGCAGGTGTTGTCATCATGGGGTTGGAACGCATCAGCTTCGTCTGCTATCTTCGCCACTTCTCTCTGCTTGCTTTCATAGGTTATTTGGCAGGCATGCTTGTCTATTGGTTTCAAAACCTTTGGTGAATAGGGATTCATCTAAAGTGGGCATACACGAAAAAGGGGCAGTTCCTGTCGAACTGCCCCTTTTTTCGTGCCGAAGCACGAAGTTGGTTTTAAGAGAATTGAACCTTTGTTCAATCTTGTGCCTCCGAAGTGTGTTTCCTTCTTTAGCGGGGTGACGGGCTTCACAGCGTCGCACCTAATAGAATTGGTTTAGTTAAGCATTAATTGTTTATATAAGTAAAAGCAAAAATCTTTCTGTGTGTCAATGAGCCGCCGTCTTATTGTATCTCATCCTTGGCGTTGAGGCTAATGATGGAGTCGTTGATTGCCTTTGTCTCGGCTTGGCTTACATCCTTCACGCGGATGGCTTGTCGCACATCGCTTGACTTGATGTAGGGGTCAACAGCGATGACATTGTTGTTTTCCTCAGCCTCCTGCTCTCCGATGGCATGTTCTGCCGCACGTCCGATGGTGAGTGCCATTGCCACCACTGCGGCAGCCTTGAAGAAAGGTGCGAAGTGGCGAGTTGCCAAATTGATGATGCGTGGCTTTGCCTGCTCTGTCTTTGGTCCGACTACCTCAACCTTTTGTTCGGCGGAGTTAATCAGTGCCATCATGCGCTCGTCGAAATCCTCACCCAGTGTGTCCTCTTTAGCCGATGCCTCATAGTTGAAGAGGTCGGCATACTGAGCCAAATGTCCTGGTACATCCTCTTGCGAGAAGAACGAGCGGAGAATCTGCTCCTCCTGCAATGTGGTGGTGCAGGCGAAGTAACTTTCCAACAATTGTTCTATGTACTTGTAGTCCATTTGGGGTGAATTTTTTAGATCTGAGGGGCGGGAATGCTGTCTCTGAAACTTGTCATTAAAGAGCCTGTTTTTCCGCCACCTTCTATCTTAACGACGGGTGAAAAACGAAAAAGTTACAGGAAAAGTGATTTTTTTTGCAAAATTTTTTCCTTCAACTCGTTTCGTGCACGGAAGAGCGTTACTTTTACGTCTGATTCTGAAATGCTTAACGCTTCTGCGATTTCTTTATAAGTTTTTCCTTCAATATCTCTTAGTTGTAGGATGGTGCGTTGTTTTTCGGGTAAGGTGTTGATGGTGTTGGCAATGAAACTGCGGGTTTCTGTCCGCATCAGTGTGTTGTCGGCATTTCCCATTCCTTCATCGGGTCGGTCATGTTCCTCATCGTCAAACGACACATGCTGGTTGTCCATTTTTTCTTTCCTGTCAATGGCGAGGTTGCGAGCCATAGTCAGGGCGAAGGCTTCCAAGTTCTCCACCTTCTCCAATTCATTGCGTCGTTCCCACAACTTCATGAGTGTATCCTGCACGATGTCCTCCGCCTCCTCCCTGTTCAGGGCGATGCGTAATGCCGTTCTGAAGATGATGTTCTTCAACGGAAGGATGTCGTGCTTAAAATCCATATTTTTCTTTTGGGGGTTAGAGGGAGTTAAAAGCCGATACTCTAACATTAACCCTAACTTTAACTTCTCTCCCCTAAACAGGGGAGTCGGAGGGGGCCCTCATTCCTAACTGATGATAGTTCCCTGCTTGCCGTCGATGGCATCTGCCTTGGTGATGATGACTCTTTTCACGCCTGCCTTGACTGCTTCGAGGGCATTTTCAATCTTGGGAATCATGCCACCACTTACTGTGCCATCAGCCTTCAATTGTTCAAAACTTTCGGCTGTGATATGGGGGATGACCGATGTCTCATCATCGGGGTCGGTCAGTACACCTGCATGCTCAAAACTGTAGATGAGGGTCACGTCGAAATAGGGCGCCAATGCCTTGGCTGTCTCGCCGGCGATGGTGTCTGCATTGGTGTTTAAGAGGTGTCCCTCCTTGTCGTGTGTGAGTGGTGCCATTACAGGTACCACACCCTCGCCAATTAGAGTGGCAAGCATCTTGCCATCGCATTGATCCACATCGCCCACAAAACCGAAATCGACCATCTGTTCGCTGCCGTCCTCCATCTTCACTTTTTTCATGGGGCGTTTGTGTGACTGCATCACGTTCATGTCGGCACCTGTCAGTCCCAAGGCGTTGATGCCACATGCCTGCAAGCGTGCCACTATGTTCTTGTTGACCAAGCCGCCATACACCATCGTCACCACTTGCAGCATCTCTGCGTCAGTCACACGGCGACCACCAATCATAGTGCTTTCGATACCTAATTGTGCGGCGACCTTTGTGGCAGACCTGCCGCCACCATGCACCAACACCTTTGCGCCTTCAATGGCGCTGAAGTCGCGGAGCAACTGCTGGAGGCTCTCTTCGTCCTCCACAATCTTGCCCCCCACTTTCACTACTGTCAAGTTTTCCATATTTAACCTTAATTGAAGTTTCGGATGCTTTCTTCAACAACGAATATTCCGAATATGACGAATTTATACAATGCACAATGCACCTAAAGGTGCAACGAATAAAAACGAATGCTGAGTGTAGCCATTCGATTCCATTCGTAGCCGCTTGCGGCATTAGGGATATACATCTTCTCGCCGCATGGTAAATTAGAATGATTCGTTTTATTCGTTGTTGAAAATGAAGCGTTTGGAACTTCCGAAACTTTAAAACCTTAACTTT
>SAMEA3663257__coassemble_1576_pt1 | contig 5789 bp, 4 predicted proteins | sample SAMEA3663257__metabat2_high_PE_025 | metagenome-assembled genome bin SAMEA3663257 (sample SAMEA3663257) | pig gut metagenome | biome: pig gut; feature: pig-associated habitat; material: faeces | place: China | collected 2013 | reverse complement strand
TCGTGCGGCAAAGTTTTCCTATTTCCTATAATAGACTTTCTTGCCATTCTTCCAACTCTTCAGGTTTTCCCAGCTGGTGGGGATGGCGACGCCTCCCTTGGAGGTGATGAGAAAGAAACTATAAGCATCCAGGTCTTCAACATAAGTGATTCGGATGCGGAACTGCTCCCGGATGTCCTTGTACATGTTTTCCACTCTGATGGGTGAAGACCAACGTCGATTGAACGCTTCCTGCATGTCGATGTGGTAGTCGCAGTTGGGGTGTTGGTCGATGAATTCCCATACAGCCTGACGGACTTCCTCCAAGAGTTCTTTGGCCTTGTCCTTAGGTTGTGCATCATAAACTCTGATGGTGGTTTCGCAGGCTTCCCCTTTCACCGCTCCTTCATACTCCAGGATTTCATCCCTGTTGCGCCAATTGTATGCGCTGTCCATCTCCACTTGCAATGTGTGGTATTTCACCTTTTCCTTTTTAAATACCTTCCCTATTGCCTCCATCAGTTCGTCCATCTCCACCTGCTCAATCTCTCTATCGATGCTGTCTGGATAGAACTGATAGTGCAGGTCGGCACTTCCGATGCTGACACGTTGACCTTCCCGAACGTTCTCCCGTTTGTAAGGTGTATATTTATAGGTGAGAATCTCTGGGGCAGGATAATGAAATTCTGTTTGTCTCCCCATTTCTGAGCTTGCATTGCTATATTTCCCCAAGGTCAAGGTGTAATAGACGCTGTCCCTGCCTTCCCTGTCCTTTTCCCACATGTACCTGTCCGTCGCTTCATCGGCAAGTCCCAAGAACGTGCTCTTGATGGAGTCGATCAAGAGGGCGGGATTGTCATGAGGGTCGCTGTCATTATATTCAGAGACATGGAAACTCATGGAACGATAGTTTCTGGAATAGAATTCCCATACATCCACGCCCATGGACTTTGCATATTTCAGGAGTCCCTCTATCTGGGGATTCCTGTACTCTCTCAGTCGCTTGGTGGTCTGCGCCTGCATACCCATGATAAGGCAGATGCCTATCATTGTCAAAATCGTCTTCTTCATTTTTCTCTATGTTGCTTATTTATAATACCTTCTTTATAATACTTCTTCACGCCATTCTTCCAGCTCTTCAACCGACCCCAACCTGTAGGAAGGACACAGCTTCCCTTCGCAGTTGAGATGAGGAAGCAATATTCATTCCTCCTTTCAATGTATTGGACACTCACACAGAATTGCTCTCGGTCTTCCCTGCCGACCTTATACACTCTGATGGGGTCAAAGCTCAGACGGCTGAACGCATTTGCATTGTGAATCATGAAATCCGCATCAGGATGCTTGTCCAGATAATCCCACAATGCCGCTTTTATCTCCTCAAGGATTTCCATCGCCTCTTCTTTCGGTTTCGCATCATATATCAGACTGGTTGTCACACTACCCATCCCTCGTGGTCTGCTATAATACAGGATTTCATCCTTGTTTCTCCAGTTGTATGTGCTGTCCATTTCCGTATGCAGTGTACGGTACTTCATCTTGTTCTTCTTGAGCACCTTTCCCACGATCTTTATCAGTTCCCTCATATCCACCTCCACCCTGTTGCTGTCGGCGTCCTCCGGTTGAAACTTATATTCAAACCATCCACTTCCTTGGGTTGAATGGTAGGTCGCGGGGACATGTCCAGGTTCGTGTTGACTATATTTGAACGCGAGAATCTCAGGTGCAAAAGAATACTCCAGCTCTCTTTCCCTGTCCTCCCTTCGCATTTCCTTCACCTTGCTGTTGCTATAGCTCCCCAATGCTACAGTAAAGTACATGCTATCCACACCTCCTTCATGAACTTCCCACATATAACTCATGCTGGCATCATCAAGAAGAGCTGAGAAAGTGTTCCTGATCGAATCCATCAACAAGACCGACTTTCTCTCCCTTTCATCATACTCCTGATTGAGCTTCCCATGCAGATCGTCATCCATGTCCCTCCCCTCAATCTTATATCTGAAGTCATTATATCTCTCCACAAAGAAGCTCATACGCTTATACTCTCCCGTGTGTACGACCGTCACCTCCCTCCCCAAAGATTCTGCATAGTTCAGCAGTCCCTCAATCTTAGGGTTCCGGTACTCTCGGATGAATTTTGCTGTCTGCGCTTGCACACCTATGGTGAAGCACAAACAGACCACGCTCAATAAAAAATATTTCATACTGTTCATCTTTCTTGCTAATTACTCCTTATCATACAAAACCTTGCCGTTCACCCAACTCATCATGATTCCTATTTCTTCTTCCGATAATTGTCCAAGAAGTAACGGCCGGGGATGCCGAAGGTGCCGTCTTGCAGGATGAGCATCTCTGGATCGGTTTGGGGACCGTTCCCACGCTGGAAGGCTATGTAGAGTCGCAGAAGTTCCTCTTCTCCCAGATAGACGGTGTTCTTCAGCGTTGGATACTTTTGCTGCAGTTCTTTCAGTTCCTGCTTGCTGGTGAATTTGGGTGTGGCGACAGGCAGGAAGACAGCTTCCTTGTCTATCTCGGCACGCCTTGCTTGATAAAGGCTGTCGATTTTTTGCAGGCCATCAGGTCTGTAGCAGCTAAGTGGCAGGAGCAGCACTTTTTTGCCCTTGTAGGGAGCATACAACTTCTTGATGACATCAGCCGCAATGGATTGGTCGGCTGGATAGCTTCTAATCTCATGGTCATGCAGGTCATACATCAAAGCTGTTTTTGACAAAGCAATAGCGTGCGGCAATTTGAAATCATCTACAATGCTTGCTATTTTTTGTCGCAGTTCTGGATTATTCTTCATCTTGCCGTACTTATCTGCGGTCAGATAATAGCCAATCAGCACTTCTCCTATTCCCAACTGCTCGGCAGCGGCAAAGATGTTGATGCTATCATTCTCGCTTGATGGCTTTTCTGTCCCGGGTGCGAACATAATCGTCAGACCGAGGAGTTTACCGAGAAGAGTCTCATAATATTTTGTGGCGGAGAAGGTGGGATCATCCCAAGGACAATCCTTGATGAAAGATAAATCGAGGTAAATGCTGTCTGCCTCAACGTCTTCTACAGAGAAACGCGCTTGAGGCAACTTAGTGTTATCGTACTTCGCCTTTGCATAGAGGTCATATTCCTTCCTTTCTTTGAGATAGAAAGGTGTCTGCATTCTTATATATGAAATGAAGGCATTGTTGATTTGTACGTTCATCTGCATAAGTTTCAGCTCTGTAGGCGTGAAATGGTGTTTGGCTGCCAGATAGCGGCACACCTCCATACGCTTCGCTTGTTCATCATGAAGCGGTTGCCAAGTGTCGGCTGCCAATTTGCCTGTCTCTGACCAGCTGAGAGTGCCCCTTGGGTCGGCAATTTCTTTTTCGTACAGGAAGGGGTAGTTGGTGAGCATTCGGCTGTAGTCTCCCTTTTCACTTCGGATGGTCACCTGCTGGTTGTATTCACCCCAATGGCTGATATCCACCTGAAGATGGTCGCCAGGAATCAGGAGGACGGGAATACGACCGCCGGGGATGAACAATTCGTCCATCGTGGGTTTAACCACCATGGTCTTGAAAGAAAATGTGCCGTCCTTTGCCACATAAAAGCGGTCGAAAACACCTGCTCCAAGCCTGAGCTGCTTCCGTAAAGCATTCTCGGCATAGGAGTAACTTTCATGGTGGCAAACATTGCTCTCCCTGTCATACTTGCTTTGGGTGATGCGTCCCGTCACATAGACGGTATCCATGCCGAAGAAACTCTCCTTGAAGGGATTGTCTGCCACTTCCTTCTTGGGAAAGACATTCCAGTCCTGCCCTTTCTCACGAATGCCGTAGAACTGGAAAGACCATTGCAGATCAGGTCCTTCAATGCAATCGAACACACGAGTTCCCTCTGGCAGAGGCTCGAAGGAGATGGATATTTCTTTCACTCCATCTTTTTTCACGTTGTACCCTTTGTCCAACTGGAAGCCCTTGCAACTCTTGATGGGATAGCGTTTCCCCTCCTCATCCACCAGATAGGTGGTGGAGCGGAAACCAAAGGTCGTACTCGTGTAATGGCTGAAATCGAAATACAGCGTGGTCTGTTCCTTGCCGAACTCCACTTTGGAGATTTCTATGCCAAATGTAAAGAGAGCGCTGAAGTCTGGATGCTCAATGGTTCTCACCACATCGGACGATGCACTTCCATTGTCCTGTGCCCAAGTGCAGAGAGAGAAGAGCATTGCACAAAGTAAAATGATGGTCTTTTTCATATTCTTTCTTTTATGTTGATGAATAACTATCGGGAACTGTCCCATGTTCTTTCTTCCGTTTCCCGACTGCGGGTGTAGATGGAGAATTCCATCCTAGTCATCTTACGAGAGTAGTAGGTGGCTTCTCCATTCTTCCATGTTTTCAGTTCAGGCCATTCCAATGGTATCCACAACTCTCCCTTCGTGTCGAAAGTGAGGATATGGTACTCGTTGTTCAAATCACGATGCACGAAGATGCGATAATCCTCAACCGCACCCGCTCCGTTCTCGCCAGAGAAGACAGGACATAGTTTCTCCTCGTATCTCACCTTGGGATAAAACTTGTATCTGATATGGGGATGCTCCTTGAGGTACGCCTTTGTGGTGAGCACGATTTGCTGTAGCAGGTAATCAGCCTGTTCCTTCGAGTGTGTCGTGTAAATCATTCCTTTACTCTCTGATGTGGGTCTGAGCGTTCTTATTACCCATCGATGAGTCTGTTCGTCATAATCTCCTCTCTGGTAGGGTGCATGAACATAAAATGCCATACTGTTGAGGGTGGGATTGAAGGACACAATGGAGTCGTGGCTGAGGTGGATGAAACGGCTGGTTACATTGGCAGCATTGCTGAGCAATCTGTCAATCCTCTTGCTGTAGTCCTTCTTGTCAAAGGGTTCAATCTCTCCTCTCACCGTATCGACATCATAGCGATAATCGAATTGTCCTTGCCCCTTTAGCGGCCAATCTTCGTGCTCATAGTGCTGCGGATTACTTCTGGGCATTGGATTGTACTCATATTTGAGGGCTTCCTGACCAGCCAACGTGGGGGGAAGTGGCTGCTGAAATGTGTCAACAATCAACCTCCGATTGCCCTTGTTAAGACTATATAGGCTTTTCCCATTTTTTAGCATAATGGCATATTTGATGCTGTCTGTCCCGTCGTGATGGTATTCCCACAGGTTGCTCTCTTCCGCATCTTGCGCGAGTGAACGGCACGTCTTTCGGATGGCATCATAAACAGGTCGGGCTGCTTGATTGTTAAGACGTTTGAGACTGTCAGTCAGTTGGGTGATGGAATCGTTGGCATATTTGAAGGAATAGGCATCGGGGTCGGATTCAAGGAAGATGGTGACACTTTCGTAATAGGTGCCGTTGTAGCCACAGACAAATGTCACATGACTCCCTTCTATGGAATACGCCTTGTCCACCAAACTGGCTATTTTAGGGTTGGTTTGTGCCTGTATGCTTAACGCCAACCAAGTGACTATAGATATAATGCTAATCTTTTTCATGCTGTTCGTTGTTCTTGTGACAATTAGAAATCTTCTTCAGGGTTGAAGGCGAGTTCGATGTTCTTGATCATCCGTTCGCCTCGTTGTTGTATCTCACGTTTCAGTTCTTCATAATCAAGATCATCGGACTGTGAAGAAGCATATTGGGGGAGGTCTCTTTCTCTGATCTCAGGTTCTGAAAGTTCTTCTGACGCAATATAGTAGGGCGATTCTGTGAAGATGATGGTGTCAGGAAGGGCGTTCTTTTGCTTAGGTTGAGCCTTCTCTTCTTTCATAGGTGAAAGCTTCGCCAT
>SAMEA3663257__coassemble_1356_pt1 | contig 6475 bp, 4 predicted proteins | sample SAMEA3663257__metabat2_high_PE_025 | metagenome-assembled genome bin SAMEA3663257 (sample SAMEA3663257) | pig gut metagenome | biome: pig gut; feature: pig-associated habitat; material: faeces | place: China | collected 2013 | reverse complement strand
CTAAACTCTAAACCACTAAACTCTAAACTCATAGTGACTATCATCGACGCACATACCCACCTGTGGAAGAAGCAAGACACTTGGGTGGACGGAAAGAGAATCCTGTCGTTGAAGAACGGTAGGAGCATCTTCATGGACGAAGAGGTACAAATGATTCCCCCCTTCATCATTGACGGCGTGAACTCCGCAGAAGTATTCCTGTCAAACATGAACTATGCCCAAGTCGGTGCAGCCGTGGTGGTGCAGGAACTCATCGACGGCAACCAGAATGCCTATCTCACCGAGGTGCAGCAGCAATACCCCGACCGTTTTTTCTGCCTGGGTATGGCTTGGAATCTCGACGAAGCCCTGGCCGTGCATGCCGCAGGACTGAAGGGCATCGCCTTTCCCGGGCACCGCATGCAGCAGTCGCTCCTGACTCTGATGCCCATCTTCAAATACATGGAAGAGAACAGCATGGTGCTCTCCATGTGTCTGGGCGATGACGAGAAACAGATTGACGAGATGAAGGAGGTGATACAGGAATGTCCCCGTCTGAAAGTGGCAATCGGACACTTCGGCATGGTCACCACCCCTTCGTTCCAGCGTCAGGTGCTGCTGGCAAGAGAAGGGAAGAACGTGATGGTGGAGTCGGGTGGCATCACTTGGCTCTACAATGCAGAGTTCTACCCCTACCCTTCTGCCATCCGCAGCATCAAGCAGGCTGCCGACTGGGTGGGAATGGACAGACTGATGTGGGGCAGCGACTATCCCCGCACCATCACCGCCATCACCTACAAGATGTCCTACGACTTCGTGTCGAAGTCAACGGAACTGACGGACGAAGAAAAAGCCCTTTTCCTCGGACAAAACGCCCTCCAGTTCTACGGCTTCAAGGACTTGCCCGAATTACCCTACATTAAAAACATGTCAGAATAACCCGCCATGCATTAGGCAATTCTCTAAACTTTAAACTCTAAAAACCTAAACTCTAAAACCCTCATCATGAAAAAGCCTTTAGTATCGAAGAAATACCTCTTCACCTTCATCCTCATCACGTCGCTGTTTGCCCTCTGGGGCTTTGCCAACGACATCACCAACCCTATGGTGGCTGCCTTCCAAACTGTGATGGAACTGTCGGCTGCCAAGGCATCACTGATTCAGTTTGCCTTCTATGGTGGCTATGCCACAATGGCGATACCTGCCGCTCTGTTCATCCGCAGGTATTCCTACAAGAGCGGCATCCTCCTCGGACTTGCCCTCTATGCCATAGGTGCCTTCCTCTTCATTCCCGCTGCCGAGTGGCAGGCATTCTCCTTCTTCTGCATTTCACTCTACATCCTGACCTTCGGATTGGCATTCCTGGAGACGACCGCCAACCCTTTCATCCTCTCGCTGGGTGACAAGGAGACTTCAACCCGCCGACTGAACTTGGCACAGGCATTCAACCCTGTAGGTTCATTAAGTGGCATGGCAGTAGCATCCTTCATCGTGCTGCCCCATTTGCTCTCCGACAAGCGCGACGCAGCAGGACAAATCATCTTTCCCCTCCTCTCCGAAGCAGAGAAGGCTGACATCCGTCTGCACGACTTGGCAGTCATCCGCAACCCCTACGTAGCCATTGGCCTCGTGGTCGTGGCAGTGCTGGTCATCATTGCATTGACCAAGATGCCAAAGACCGAAAGCGAAGAACAGAAGGCGGCAGGACAGACCCACACCCTCAAAGAGACCATGCACAACCTCTGGCACAACACCATCTACCGTGAAGGTGTGTTCGCCCAAGTATGCTATGTAGCAGCACAAATCATGGTGTGGACCTTCATCATCCAATATGCCGACCACCTCGGCATCAATAAGGCAACAGCCCAGATGTACAACATCGTAGCCATGTCCTTAAATCTTCTGGGACGTTTCGTTGGCACCTACATCATGCGCTACGTGAACACACGCCGACTGCTCACCATCTTTGGTGTAGGAGCATCGCTGTGCACCCTTGGAGCCATCTGCATCGAAGGCATGGGAGGACTCTACAGCCTTGTGTGCATCAGCCTCTTCATGTCCATCATGTTCCCCTCCATCTACGGCATTGCCTTGGAGAATGTCGACACCAAAGACACCCACCTTGGTGCAGCCTTCCTCGTCATGGCAATTGTAGGCGGTGCACTGATGCCCCCCCTCCAGGGACTCATGATTGACCAAGGCACCATCTGGGGCATGCCAGCCGTCAACATGTCATTCATACTGCCGCTCATCTGCTTCATCGTGATTATCATCTACGGATACAGAGCATTTACAAAAATAAGATAATCCAAGTCTCGCAAGTGCTCAACTTCTTTGTTGTTAAAGGACACTTAAACTCATAAAAAATGAAAGCAATACAAATTTCTCATTCACAAGAACTGAACATCATTGACGTAGAGAGACCCACCACACCGAAAGCGAACGAAGTGCTGCTGAAACTGGAATATGTCGGTTTCTGCGGTTCCGACCTCAACACCTTCATGGGCAGAAACACCATGGCTCTCAACCCTGTCATTCCTGGACACGAAATCGGCGCCATCATCGAAGCCGTAGGTAGCGAAGTGCCCGAAAACCTGAAGCCCGGCATGGTCGTCACCTGCAACCCCTATACCAACTGCAACCACTGCGCCTCCTGCCGCAACGGCAGAGTCAATGCCTGCCAGCACAACGAGACCCTCGGCGTGCAGCGCAACGGAGCCATGAAGGAATACATCCTGATGCCTTGGGAGAAAATCATACCGGCCGGCACACTCTCAGCCAAGACCAGCGCGTTGATTGAGCCCATGAGCGTAGGCTTCCATGCAGTGAGCCGTGCCCAAGTGACCGACGTCGATACAGTCATGGTCATCGGTTGCGGCATGGTGGGCATGGGTGCCATTGTCCGTGCCGTAACCCGTGGTGCCACTGTGATTGCTGCCGACCTCGACGACGAGAAACTCGCCTTGGCAAAACAGATGGGAGCTGCCTACGCCATCAACACCAAGACGGAAGACGTACACCAGCGTCTGGCAGACCTCACTGGAGGTTTCGGTCCCGACGTCATCATCGAAGCCGTGGGCAACCCCTTCACCTACCAGATGGCTGTCAACGAAGTCGCCTTCACAGGTCGCGTGGCATGCATCGGCTATGCCAAGAGCGATGTCACCTTCCAGACCAAACTCTTTGTGCAGAAAGAACTCGACATCCGAGGCTCACGCAACGCCACCCCCGAAGACTTTCGAGGCGTCATCCGCTATCTGGAGCGCGGCACATGCCCAGTCGATGAACTCATCACCAAGGTCATCCAGCCCGAAGAGGCATTGGAGACCATGCGCTGGTGGAGCGAAAACCCAGGCAAGGTGTTCCGCATCTTGGTGCAGTTCTGAGGTCAAACAGAAAAGACACAGTGAACGGTGTGAGAGTGAAAAAAGGCATACGACACACCACCCGTCACACCTACTTTCCAGCAAGCACGACCATCAATGTTTTTGTAATGTGGATGCTTTTCAGGATGTCCGTCATGGTATCATTGGATACACGGCGGACATCCTTTTGAATCTGTTTGTATAATATCCAAGAACATTGCAAATTTACACAATTTTACCCATATATATATATTATAATGAGCGATAAAACCGAAGAATAAGTGTGTTTTCAATACCTAACTACCCCATTTTGCTATTAGACAAGGATGACAAAAACGAGAACAATTGCAATGGGGGGCGTTTCTGCAATGGGGGACGTTTCTCTCTTGCACACGTGTTTTGCAAGAGAGAAACGTCCCCCATTGCAGAAACGCCCCCCTCTTTGTTATCTAAAAGACTTTACCTATGTTAGAAGAAATTGAGCAGACTGAATCCTGTAGGCATAGGGATAGTGAACATATAGATGGTAGCTATCAGGAAGCAGAGGACGCTGAAACCAAGAAGAATCTCGCGGTTAGGCATCAACTTTAATGTACCTACGATACCAAGGAGGAAGAGTACGACAGTGTAGATGACAGTCACGAGGTTGTAGGCATCACCATTGGCATTGTCCTGCTTACCCTGTTCGAGCACAGTCTGCGATTCAGCGAGAAGTGAATCTGCATCTACGAAATACGACTCAATAAGACCTTCCTGCTCGAAAGGACTTACGATGCTGCCATCATCCTTCTTTGCAGTCTCGGCCATAGCCCATGCTACAGCATCGATGAATGCCTCATTGTTGGCATTGCTCAAGAGATACTGAGCCTTTTCTGCCAGTTTGTCGCTGGTATCGACAGCACTGAACTTCTCATCTACCATGAGAGTACTGATCTGACCCCAGATACCCATGTCATTGTTCATGTGCTGCAAGTCTGCCACATACTCTGAGTTGCCTTCAGAAGCGAGGTTGTTGCTCATAGTGTAATTAGTAGATTGATTGCCACCATGCAATGAACCAATCCATGAAGCCCATGCAGACAGGAGGGCTGTTACGCCAAGAAAGAAAGCAACGATGATCTCAAGTTGCTTTTCGGAAAAGAAGCGTCCTTTTACATTAAGATTCTCCATTTGTTTAAGTGTTTGTTAAGATTAAAATTCATGCAAAGTTAAGGAAAAAAATACGAAACAAGTATTAAATAGACATTAATTTGTGCAGAAATTGTCAACTTTGCATCATTTTCAGCATCTCTCATAGTGTGCATCTCCATAAAAGTCTTGCAAAGCAAGCTGAAAAGGCGATGGAGCTTCTCGGGACTCGCCACAATCGTGCGGATTGTGCTGATGTATTACCTGGACCTCGAAAAGTTCCTTAATCAACCTGATGCAGACCTGAATATCATGCTTGCCGAAGCCTCGGAATCGCCTCCAGAAAGCACACAAATCTAATATAGGGGCTTGTCTCATACAAATAGTAAGACCAATTTCTGCATATCAAGGAGTTGGAATCACTACTTTACGGTTTAGCGGACAGTAATAGTTGTAATAAATGAAATCACCTATGTAGTCTGTTGAATCCTTTGACATGATGTAGTTGGTACTTGATGAGGAAGAGCCCGTGCCGTCCTGAGGAATTGCCGTGATGTGGCGTGCCTTCAACTTGATGCCATCTGCACTATAAACGTATTCAATGCTGCTTTTATTGCCAAAGGTGACCTTAAAAGGATTGCCGAACTGGTCATACGAGATGGAACTGATGCCCTTGTTGTAGTCACGTGTCAATTGTATTTCTTTCATTCTGCTATAACTGAACCTACCTTGACATTTGGGAACTTGTCTCCATAATAAATTGCAAACACAAGAAGTGTCTTTCTTTAATTCGCAACAATATGTGCTATTTCAAAACTAAAGCCCTTCAGTTTGTTTTGTTGAACGATTTGATACCATTTAGGAGAACAGAGTAATAGAGGTCTGGGACGCCACAGCGGGCTTCCTACCCCTCCTGTATTTGGCATTCCGTAAGTCTGTTTACTGATGATAAAGTCATGATTGTATATCTCCGAGGAGTTTTTCACATATGCTTCAGAAAGAATATTCAATCCTTGAAGATCACCGTTTGGACACGGAAGAATCTCGCGCTTATTTTCCACAAAATCAAACGGCTCATCACCGAACCTTGTTTGTTCTGCAATATCTATACTGTGCCCCTCCATCATCAGTTGACAATAGTCCTCACTTATGTGGTTTTTGATTTCTACCGGACCGAAAGTCATGCCGGTAATGTCATTCGCTTTCATCACCTCTACAAATCGTTTTGACACAATTATTTCGTTAGCAAGAGTAATTACAGCATCGCGCTTGCGAAGAGAAAAGCCCTTTTTAAGACGCAAGGGAGATAATTGTTTGTATCCAGAACCGCATAAATCGCAAGCAGGTCCTTGGTCATATTTTGTTCCGTATTCTTCTCCTCCAAATTCAAGTTGTTGTCGTATAATTATATTGAGCAATCTAGCTTCGTGCATTTCCTTGGAGGTATAAATGCGCTTATATGCCCACCCGAAATAGAAACACTCCCCATATTGTTCATAGACCTGCTTGGTGACAGAGGCAATCTTATCAACAATGGACGAACTTGTATCTATCTTTACCACTTTGACAGAATACCCTAATATGGGGTCGCCCAGATTAACGCCATCACTCTCTTTGAAAAGCAGGTTGGCGTATTTGTAATTTATTCGTAATTCTAATAGTTCTTTCATGTTATCTTTAGTTTCTAGTAGAAAGTCAATAGCCAATGACGTTTCTGGATATGGATGTGTGTTCCCCTAAAAATTAACTAAGTATTGATTTATACTTAAATTATTGAGATTACTTCAAACACTACCAGTCATTGAACCATGCAATTAGATACTATCGCCATCACCTGACACAAATTCATTGCAAAGTTAGAAATTATACATGAGATTATTCACACGCCAAAATGTTTTGATTAAATATTTATGGACTCATACTGATTCTGTTGATTGTATGTTTTTTCTTTTATTGTTCTTTAATGTTTTGTGTGCGATGTCGTGAAAGTCATCTTCTTAGAA
>SAMEA3663257__coassemble_1307_pt1 | contig 6623 bp, 10 predicted proteins | sample SAMEA3663257__metabat2_high_PE_025 | metagenome-assembled genome bin SAMEA3663257 (sample SAMEA3663257) | pig gut metagenome | biome: pig gut; feature: pig-associated habitat; material: faeces | place: China | collected 2013 | reverse complement strand
CACACGATGGGGTCGGCACAGAAGTCTCTACGCTTGCATTTCCTGCAATGTTTGCCCATCCACACCTCATCGAACTGGTTCATGGCCTGTTCAACGAGTTCAGGGTCATCAGTCAAGATGCCTGCTTCAAAATTGCGAGTAGTTTCAGCCTTCATGCCAATTCCCGCACCCGTGAGGTTAGCACTTCCTATATATGCCACCTTGCAATCATAAACTATCATCTTGAAATGGACACGAGGGCACAGCACGCGTTCCAAGCCATCATACAATATGGGGTACTTATCAAAGTCCTCCCGAAAGTTTGGGCCAGGTTCCTTCGCATGAATAAGCCGCACCTCCACACCTTTCTTGATGAGTTGGGCAATTAGCGCCAAGAATGGCTTCTTCTCATTACCCACATCAATATACAAGTCTTTGATGTCAGCAGTCCCAATCCCAAAGCGAGTGCTTCACGTTGAGGACACGTGAAAGCAATTCTTTGTAGTGGGATGAGTTGGAAGTGTAGATGAACATTATTGTTTTAATGGATAAAGAATGACGTCGTCCATGAATTGTTTTAATATACATTCCTGCTCTTTTACATCTTCACTCTCTTCAAATTTTTGTCTTAGATCTTTGGACATTTCAAACCACAAACACGAACTCTCTGGATATGGTTTTTCAAAACTTGTTTGCTTAGATAGCACTTTGTTCTGAAACATGTCAATATAACCCTTTCCCCAACCTGGATTATTATAAAAGCCCATCATGATATATGGATTAGGGGTATTATAATAAATACCTATCCATCCCCATATTCCTTGACCGCTTTCATCTTTTATATTTTTATAAATTATTTGAAAATTCACGCCTGTAGCACTATTGGAATAACCACCGCCACATATTTTATTTCTTTCATAAAACTTGACAGCGAATTGTTTTTCCTCTCTTGTTGCCAGTTTCTTTTCAAAGATTTCCATCAATGAAAAGAGAGAATAAATACCATTTAACTTCATTGGTTTATCAATTTTTATTATTCCACAAACATTTTTAACGAATTCCAGATACCCTTTCCATAGTTGTTGGTCTTCCTCCTTTTTAGGTAAGTTGTTCGAGAAATTATCAAATAACTCTTCCCATGTATGCAATCTATACCCTTCCTTATTTATTGCTTCATCGTCAATTCTGTAATTCGTTATATAACCAAACCTTTGAGGCGGAATACCAAAAGTTTGGTCATATTGTCCAAAATGATGAGATGTGTCATTTATCTTATTTTCTATCAAATAGATTACACCTCCATTATCAATAAAAAAGTCTGGACGACTATCTTCTTCACTCTTTTCCCTTTCAATACTTATGTCTTCGTCTAATTGTATTTCAGGAAAGAAAAACTTTAGAAAATATTGTCGGAACGATTCACATGATTGACACATTGCCCAAGTAATATCAGACAAATCGTTTTCTTTTCTAAATTTATCAGAAAGGAAACGAAAAAAATCTATGTTAAGATTATTTTTCATAAATATTATTTTTAGTCCAACATATCCATGTTCTCATAATCTTCTTCATCGTAGAAATCGTCTACTTGTGCAAAGGATTCCTTTACATCATCGATGATATCTTCTTCTGTCTCATAAGAATCATCTTCATACGTATCGATGTTGTCTTCGATATAGTCCGCTACACGCTCATAGTAGTCACATTTGTCTGCTCCATACTTGTATTCTTGTCCACTCTTTTTTCTGAACTTTTCAATGATGGAGTTAATCTGTTCTTTTTCCATAACTATTATTTATTCATTTCATCAAAATACTTTAAGAGTTCGAAAACATTTTCTTCATTAGGACGAACTATTGTTTGGCGCATTGTCCCAATAGGATTATATGTTTCTTTTTCAAGTACAAGGAATGGTTCAACATAAATGCTTGCGATAGATGTGGCTCCATCCTCGATGGCATCATAAATGTCGTACTTTTGTGCTTCGTCTCTACTAATACTTCTTTCATCACCACCATGACTATCTGATAGATAATAACCTTCTTCTTTAACATTTATGATTACAGTTCCCTTTGCACGATACATTCCAACATAACCAGCACCTCCACGATTAAACAAGAACACTATATCACCTTCTTTAACTTCTTGTAATCGCTGCGTTCGCCAATCTTCGTCATATTCTATAAGCGAAAGTATGTTTTTCCCATTCTTAAGTGCTTCTGCTTGAACCAGAGGGTCGTATGCATTAAAATGCCAACATTGCAGATTCCCATTTTCGTATCGTTCCCAAATATGTTGAATCTCTGTACTTTGGAATTGTTCGTCAGGATCTTCTTCTTTTTGTTCTAAGGATGTCTCCTCATTTGCCGTTTTATCCTTAGATATTACATAGGGAAACTTTTCGTATTCATCCGATTCGTAATAGCAAGCTTTAAAAACGTCCACTATTTGCTTATTGTCAATGTTTTCTTTAAGCAAGTCGTCACGAAGAAGTTTTGTTATTTCAGCATATGATTTCGAAGCTAATTGAAAATTCTCACAATCTTTTTTGGCTTGTTTAAGATGTATGGCAAGATTTTGCAATTTATCTTTGTTGACAACAAAAATCAAGCTACGCATACTTTCCTCTACATTTTTAAAATCATCTTTACATTTACATGCCCATAGCTTACTAATGAAATCTGAATAACATCTTTGTTTGTCTTGAAATATCCTAATACTTTTATCTTTATCTTCTTCGTCTTTTGTTTGCCCTTTAAGAAGAACAAGAGTAACCAAAGCAGATAGGACAACACCAACAAATGCTGTGATTAAATTGGGGCCTACAGCATTGTCCGATTTCCAGTAAAAATAGCTGGCAATAGTTGCCAATATAATGATAATAAAGAAAAAAGCGGATATGTATTTGAATGTTTTATTCATAATGGTTTTAATTGTTTTCTATTTTTAATCCAACTTCTTAAACTCAAAATCCATTTTTGAACAACATGCTTTTTTGTAGTCAAACTGATACATACGCATGTATTCTTCTTTGATTTCTACTGCTCCATTGTAGAAAGGATCAGTCGTGTGGGAACGAGTGGTTACCGTTATTACCATCTCAGGTGTTAATACTGTCCCATTTGCTCGCTTAATGCGTTTCGGGGTAATTCGAAAAACTTTACTCATAACTGGTTCGATTTAGGTTATTATTTGCAAATTTACATTCTTTTCTTCTATTCTCCGAATATTCTTCCTCAAAATTACAAAATTTCTCTGGCTATCCATGCACATGCCTCTGCATCGGCAAGGGCATGTTATTCATTCTGCTGGTTAATCAAATTCACAACCACCTTCACCATCACATCCTTTTCCTCTGTCTTGCTCTCTGCAATCATCAGAGTTAGAGCAACAAGGGTGTTGTCAGCCAAGCGTTTGGAGCCGTCTTCACGATAGAGGATGTGGTTGTTGTTGAGGAACCAAAGGAAGAGAGTGGCAGCAATGCGTTTGTTGCCATCACTGAAGGAGTGGTTCTTGGTCACCAGATAGAGCAGCATGGCAGCTTTTTCTTCCACACTGGGATAGAGTTCCTCGCCTCCGAATGTCTGATAGATCTGACCGATGCTGCTCTTGAAAGAGTCGTCTTTCTCATTACCAAAGAGTGCTGAACCTCCGAATTTCTCTCGCAAGCCATTGATAGCCTCCATCGCATTCTCGTATGTAGCATGGAATGGCTCTTCCTTTGTAGTCTTGTCGATAGTCAATCGTTCGTAATCATAGTTGTCGAGAGTATCCAGAGCGTAGGTGTAATTCGTCACCACCTCGAAGAGGGCATTCGTCTCGTCGTTCGACAGCAGAGACTGATTCTGAATGGTTCTACCAAGCATTCCCACAAGTTGGCGCAACTCTCCTATCTGCTCCTTACGGATACGCTCGTTTACGGCATAGCCCTTTATGAGATATTCTTTCAGTATACGATTTGCCCATTTGCGGAACTGTATACCTCGTTTGCTTTTAACACGATAGCCGACAGATGTGACCATTTCAAGGTTGAAATATTCTTTCTCATGAGTTTGTTTCTTTCCCTCGATTGCACCATGTTGAGTGGTATTCGCATATTTTGCGACTACCACAGTATCTGCCAATTCTTCTTTCAGAGCATTGTTGATGTGCTTGCTGATTGTCTTATAATCACGGTCAAATAATACGGCTAATTGTTGGCGTGTTAGCCAAATCATGTCGTTCTCCAAACGGACATCAATCTGAGTTTGTCCGTCCTCCGTCTGATATATGATGATCTTGTCATTTTCCATAGTCCTAAATCTTTTTGCAAAGATACTCTTCTTTTTTCACTTTTCCAAACATTCTGCCAAAATTCACAAAATTTCTCTTGCTATCCAAGCACATGCTTCTGCATCGGCAAGTGCGTGGTGATGGTTCTCTAAACAGTAGCCACACTCGGCGGCAACGGTGTGGAGTTGATGATTCTCCAAATCGGGTAGCACACGCCGTGAAACACAAAGGGTGTCGTAAAACTCATAATCAGGGTAATCCATCTGATAAACACGGAATACGGCTTTCAGACAGCCCTCATCAAATGGTTTGTTGTGAGCTACGAGAGGTAAGCCTTCTATCAGCGGTTCTATCTGTGCCCATACCTTTGGGAAGACGGGGGCATCATCTGTGTCTTCATGACAAAGACCATGTACCTGACTGCACCAGTAGTTATAATAGTTCGGTTCTGGTTGGATGAGCGAATAGAATGTGTTGACTATCTCACCATCACGAACAATGACGATTCCAACAGAGCATACGCTACTGCGCTCATTGTTAGCAGTTTCAAAATCTATTGCTGCAAAATCTTGCATTTTCAATCCTCCTTATACTTGTTCCACATTCTTTCAATCTTTCCTGCCATCTCCTTACGGAGCCATTCGGGTTCAAGCACCTCCATATCCTCTCCGTGCCAAAGCAGTTCCTGCTGGAAGTCAAAAGTGGGGCGAAGCCGATAGGTGAAGATACTGTATTCCTCTGTTCGTTCCCGTTCTTTCTGCGACTCGTGCAGGGCAAGGTCACGGATGTAGTTGGCTTGACCTGCTGCAACCTTCAACTTCACGGTTTGAACTTCCATGCGATGGTCGGCAATGATGCCAAAACAACCCTCGAAATACTCTTCGGCATCCCAATCCTTCGGCATCTCGAAAGACTCTTCTTTCTCTTGCAAATCCTGAATGCGGTCAAGCGCATAAATCCAAGGTCCTTTCTGATGATTGTAGGCATATTCGCTCAGTGCCACCATGTACCAGCGCTGACGGAAAAGTTTCACGCAATATGGATGCACATCGAAACTGTACTCCTCATCCCTGTTGTAACTGTGGTAGGTCATGTTGAGCACCTTGCCCTCCTTCATCGCCTCGATGATAGTTTGCAGATGCTCCTGACCAGATGGCACATACTCCAGCAAGATGCGGTCTTTTATGCTCTCACTTTTCGTCAAGACATTGCTCACACAGATGGTGTTGATCAGCCATGAACTAAGCCCATTGTTGAAGATGTCCTGCTCATTCTCGATATAATAACGGTATTCCCCACAATTCTCATTCTCAATATCGAGTTTGAACATATCCCTGATGGCATAGCGCCAATTGTCGAAGGTGCGTTTGGCAAGTTCCACACCCTCGCTGATTTCTTCATCACGCACCCACCTTCTGTTCAGTTCCCTGAACGAAATCTTTCCTGCGCGATAGATGGTGTCTATCACCCACACATACTTGTTAATCAAGGTTTGTCCTCTATCATTCTTCATCATAGTTCTGGTATTTTTCTGCAAAGATATAACAAAGGTACGCCAACTGGTGGCAGAACTCCAAGCATTTATCCTAAATTCCGCAGCACTTTAGTTTAACTTTCTTTATAAGTACCTGAGCAACAAAAAGTTGCTCAGGATTTTGCTATATCGGATTTTTCACTTACCTTAGTGCTGCAAATCAAAACAAGCAAAATCATCCATGACATGGCAAAGGTACAACAAAAATCTGAGAAAATCACCGCTTTTGGCGGAATATTTTTCGTTTTGGACAAATTCGACTCCCATCTGGGGCTTCTTCGAGATGATGAGGTCGTTCGGCATTCATGTCAGGAGTTTCCGTGCCGACTGCGGCTCCTATAGCGAGGACATCGTGAAGGTGGAATGGCAGCAGCATTGGCCGCATACTGCACCAACTGCTTGCCTGTCACCTTCGGATAGGTCAGACGGCGCACTACATGCACTTCTGGCTTTTCCTCCCGATAGGTGAGGCGCATTTTCGCTTTTCGTACTAAGATTGGCATGATGAAGTAGGTTTTAGGGGGTAAACAATGAAAACGATGCAAAGTTACTACCGTAGGGGTGCGGTTGTCAATAGAAATGCGATTTTTTTTGCTCCGTAAGCAATTTTTTTTCATTGCCGCACTCTCCGATGAATGACCCTCGTACAGACACACGAATGAGTTCCGCACACACACGTGTCTGTGCGAGCCTCATTTGTTTGTCTGTGCGGAAGTCATTTGTCAATCAGTGCGGAAGTCATCCGTCAGTCAGTGCGACGCTCATTTTTCAATCGTTGCGATGTGTCTTATACTGAAATAGGTTGACACATTTAAGAACTAAATAAATGTGTTTAATT
>SAMEA3663257__coassemble_1221_pt1 | contig 6986 bp, 6 predicted proteins | sample SAMEA3663257__metabat2_high_PE_025 | metagenome-assembled genome bin SAMEA3663257 (sample SAMEA3663257) | pig gut metagenome | biome: pig gut; feature: pig-associated habitat; material: faeces | place: China | collected 2013 | reverse complement strand
CCACGTCGGTCGACCGATGTGCCCCACGTCGGTTTAGAGGTTGTGAGTGCATCCCATAAGGGGCTTTGCTTGTCAACCCATCGCATTTCTTCGCCCAACAGCCTTTCGTCTTTCAGTTCTCCCAACAACTCCTTCACATATCTGCAAGCAAACTCCCTACTCGACAATCGTCTCACCTCTTCCAACCATTCGTCCGACGGCAACAACTCACCCGCCACCCCCATCTGCCTGTATCGCTGTTTGGTGGCGAGGCTCCATCCCCATGGTCCTGCAAACCTCGTGCCTTCCCACACACGAGCCAAGTCTGCCAAATCCGCCTCCATCTGCTGGATGCGTTTCGGCGGCACATACTGGCGCACATGGGCAGCCAGTGCCATATCGTTGGAACAGTTGAACAAGGAAGGAATGCTCATCAAATCTCTTTTTGCCGACAAAAGTAACGAAAAAAGGGCATTTCTCCATATTTCTCCCCTCCTTTTCTCACAAATGAACCTTTTTCTCACAAGAAATGCCTACATTTGTACCCATAAAGCAACGTGTCACTTCCACACAAACACAGATTCTTACCCATGAAGAAACTTCTTCAACGCATCAAACACGGGTTGAGCCTCCTTTCCTTCAAAACAGGTGTCATCGTGCTGTCTCTCTGCATCCCCTTCTATATCCTCTCCTTCGTCCAGATGGCTCTCCCCATCAGTGCCGCTGCCAAGAGTGTCCTTTGGGTCGTCCTTTTCGGACTTGCCAAGACATTTCAATATGGCGGGCTCACCATCCTCGGAGCCGAAGGTGTCAAACGGGTAAAAAGGTTTTTCAAGAGGGAGGGAAATTCCCCCAAAACAAATTCATGACTCCACTTTTTCGGGATAATAAGAAAGAGATCGTGAAAAATGTTGTATCTTTGCGCCTTAAATCATCACGACAAACGAACGTATGCTTGGAACAATCGTCAACACGACCGCCATCATCGTAGGAGCGGTGATTGGTTCTTATCTGAAACGTGGCATCAAGCCTCAATATCAGCAAGCCCTGTTCAATGCAATGGGCTTGTGTTCGTTGGCTTTAGGTTTTAATGCTTTTTGCCAGAACATGCCTAAGAGCAACTATCCTGTGCTGTTCATTGTGAGTTTGGCTTTGGGGTCACTCGTCGGATTCATGCTGAGATTGGACGAGAGATTTAAGAGGCTGGTGGACAGAAAGAAGACCCTCCCCTCACCCTCCCTACAAGGAGGGAGTAGTATCTCTTCCAATGGAGAAACAAGCGAGCAAGGTAACCACCCCCTCCCTGTAGGGAGGGTGAGGGGAGGGTCTGGAGGGTCTTGGTCTCCTCTTTCCGAAGGTCTTTCCACTGCCATCCTGTTGTATTGCATCGGCACACTCTCAATGGTGGGTCCTGTGCTGAGTGCCCTCTATGGCGACAACACTTACTTATATATGAATGCCACACTCGACCTCATCACGTCGGCAGTGTTGGCAACCACATATGGTATCGGCATGGTGTGGGCGGCTCCTGTGCTGTTCTGCTGGCAGGGGATGTTCTATCTGATTGCAAAACTGTCTGCCGATGCCATCACGGATGAAATTCGAACAGAACTCTGCATCGTGGGTGGAGTGCTGATTGTCGCATCAGGTTTAAGCATCTTAAAAATCAAGGATTGCAAAGCCATCAACATGTTGCCATCCTTTCTGATCATCGTTCTGTTTTTCGTGGCGAAGAGACTTTTTGCACTGTAATGTTACACAAACGACAATTTATGTAACGTCAACTGAAAGTTTTTCCCTACAAAAGCCGTACCTTTGCAACACGAATATTTTTATCAAACCATCTAACTAATATGTATAAGAAATTTCTATCTGTTGCTTTGGCATCGTCACTCCTGTTTGCAGAAAGAGCGACTGCACAAAGTGAAATCTATCCACAGCACTTCGACCTTTCCGAAGTCACGCTGCTGAATGGTCCCATGAAGACCATGATGGAAACCAACGACGAATTGTTATTGAAGTATGATGCCGACCGCCTGATGACACCATTCATCCGTCAGGCCGGACTCTCAAAGAACCCCTCTTCCAAGTATAACGGATGGGAAGAGAAGCACCCCAACTTCCCCAACTGGGGCGGTGATGCAGGTTTCGACCTCAGCGGTCATGTGGGCGGTCACTATGTGAGTGCACTTGCTTTGGCATACGCAGCCACCAACGATGCCAACATGAAAGCCCGCATGAAAGAGAAACTGGACTATTGCCTCAACATCATGAAGGACTGTCAGGATGCCTACAAAGACGACACGAAAGGTCTGAAAGGTTTCATCGGCGGACAACCCCTCAATCATATCTGGACAGGACTCTATGCTGGCGACATCACACAGTTCCGCCGCTCTGGTGGCTGGGTGCCATTCTACTGTCAGCACAAGGTGTTGGCTGGTCTTCGCGACGCCTATCTCTACACGGGCAGCCCATTGGCAAAAGAACTCTTCCGCGGACTTTCCGACTGGAGCGTCAATGTGGTGAGCAACATCTCCGACGAACTGATGCAGCAAGTACTCGGCTCTGAACATGGCGGCATGAACGAAACTTTGGTGGATGCTTACAAAATCTTTGGCGACAAGAAATATCTCGATGCAGCCAAGAAGTACAGCCACCGTCAGATGATTGACGGCATGAAGACCTTCAACCCCACCTTCCTCGACGGCAAACATGCCAATACGCAAGTGCCTAAGTACATCGGCTTTGAACGTGCATGGCAGGAGGACAAGAGCCTAACAGACTACCGCAATGCCGTGCTGAACTTCTGGAACGACGTGGCACAGAACCGCACCGTCTGCATTGGTGGCAACTCCATCAGTGAGCACTTCCAGAACCATCAGAACGGAAAACTTTACATCAACAACATGGAAGGTCCAGAGTCATGCAACTCCAACAATATGCTGAAACTCTCCGAAGACCTCTTCGATGACACTCACGATGCCAAGTATGCCGACTTTTACGAGGCAACGATGTGGAACCACATCATGTCAACCCAAGACCCTGAAACAGGTGGCTATGTGTATTTCACCTCGCTGCGTCCCCTATCCTACCGCATCTACTCACAGGTGAACCAAGGCATGTGGTGCTGTGTGGGCACAGGCATGGAAAACCACAGCAAGTACGGCCACTTCATCTACACACATAGTGCCACCAACGACACGCTCTACGTGAACCTCTTCACGGCTTCGGAACTGAACAGCAAGAAGTTCGGCATCCGCCAGGAAACCAACTTCCCTTACGAGCAGAAGACCAAACTAACCATCACGAAGGGCGGCAAGTTCACCCTCGCCATACGCAAACCCTCTTGGGCAAGTGCTGACGGAAAGGCTTCCTACACTTATCAAACCAAAAAATGGAAGGCTGGCGAAGTGGTCAATGTGGACCTCCCCATGACGCTCCGCTACGAGGAATGCCCCGACTACAAGAGCTACATCGCCTTCAAGTATGGTCCTATCCTCTTGGCTGCACGTACAGAAACAGAAGCACAACTGCCCAACGAATACGGCGGCGAAGGACGTATGGATCACTCTCCTGGCGCACGTTCCACAGCCAAGCCTCTCTCTTCTGCCCCACTCCTCATCGGTAACCGCTCAGAGGTGCTCAACAACATTCAGACAAAAGACCTCAGCAAACTGAGTTTCACGCTCAAGACCGACAAAGGCACCCTGCCACTCGTACCTTTCTACAGCATTCAGCACTCACGCTACTCCTGCTACTTCTTCCAAGGCACCAAGGAAGAATACGCCAACTCAGACATGGGTCGCAAGGATGCCGAAGAACAGGCTTTGCAGGCACGCACTCTTGACTACGTGGCAACTGGCGAACAGCAGAGTGAAGCAGGTCACGAAGTCAAGTTCTCAACAGGCTCTACAAGCGGCAGCTATCGTGGCGAAAACTACCGTGATGCCAAGAACGGCGAATTCATCCAGTATGTCGTGGAGAACACTCAAGGTCTCAAAACCGACCTCTCGCTGATGCTCCGCTTCATCACCTCCGATCGCGGACGCACAGCCGACATCTTCATCGACGACCAGAAACTGGGCGACATCACGATCCAGCCCCGCATGCAAGGTGCTGACGAGCAAGGTTTCTTCAATGTCGAATACGCCATTCCCGAATCCCTGCTCCTCGACAGCAAAGGCAACGTCAAGAAGAAACTCACTTTCAAGATTGTCGCTTCGCCCAACACCATGTGTCCAGGACTCTACTACGTGCGACTGATGAAGAAGTAATCGAACCGCAGTCACAAAATGACCATAAAAATGAGCCCCGAAAGTTTGTGTACTTTCGGGGCTCATTGCTTCTATTGGAATATACTTTCTATTTGCCTCCCTTCCTCCTGTTGCACTCCCTGCACAGCATCTGGCAGTTCTCAATCACGGTACGACCACCTTCGCGCCAAGGGGTGATGTGGTCACCCTCCATAAACTCGAAGTCGAACTCCTTGCCACAATGAGGACAGATGTGATGCTGCTGTTCCCATACGATCAGTTTGATGTCTTCGGGGAAAGCACGGAGGTCAAGGCAGCGTTCATCGCCAGTCAGGATATAGGGGATGATGCCCGCTTGCTTCTGTATCTCGCTGTCACGCATCAGAGTGGAGATTTGCTTGCCCAAGGCTGCGGTGTCGAGCGTCTCAGAACCATACTCGTCGTAGAGCATCGCCCAATCCAACCCCTTCATGATGCGTTTGAACTTCTTCATGTCGAAATTCGTGATGGCCCAGTTGAGCACGTTCTGGAAATAAGTCCACAAATTGTTGGCGTTGGGGTCGTGCTGATGTTCCGACATATAGCCTACCACCGACTGCCGCTTGCCGTTGCGCGTCTCATGGTCAGCCATCCATTCGAGGGCTTTCTTCAGGAAGTCCTGACGAATAGGTGTGCCGTTCACCAAGTCCTTGCCCAATCGGTAGGCTCCGCAGTTCGACTTGGAGAAGTGGCGTTTGGCATCGGTCACGAAAGGCCCTGCAAAGATGGCATTGTTGATTTCCTGTTCGTTGAGCGGCTTGCCAGCAATGTTGATGGTCTTGAACCATTCCAACTTCTCCGAAGGCTCACCTTCACACACATAGATGGTCAAAGGGTAGTTGAGAATCTTCTTTTGGATGTCCTCTGGCTGGTTGAAGAAGTTCTTGAAGTCGAAACTGAACTTTCCTGCCACATATTCACACAGCGAGAGTGTCCTTTGCTGTCCGTCCATCACCTCATAAGGACATTCGGCATCCTCGCTCCGTTTCACCCAATACATCACATTGAGCGGATAGCCATGCAACACGGTGTTGATGACCGCTTGTTGTTCTTTCTCGTTGTAGATGAACTCACGCTGATATGGTGGACGGATGTCGAGTTGTCTGTCATAACCACGAACGCCCTGTTCGTCGTTGTTGATGTAGCCACGGGTGATTTCGCCCACGGTCACTTCTGTCTTTTCTATTGTCATCATAAGGCTTTGGGGTGTTTGTTGCGGATGAGGATTCGGGCATAAATTTTGTATCCATTTATGAAAGGGTATCCAAAATTATAGTCATCTTTTTTAGTAGTGGTCATCCTACCAAGCATTTCAAATTGGTCAGGATTATACTTGTCCAAAAAGGTTATCGGAACTCCCATTATACCATCATAATCACATGGAATATCCGCAGTTTTTTTCACTTCTATAGCATTATAGTTGTCATAAGTTGGATATTCTTCTGGAGAGTATCGGCATATTAAATCCATTTCTTCATGTCGCTTATTGTGGTCAAGATTGGTATACCAACATATATTGCCCATACTACGCCATTTCTGTCCTTCCTCGTCTTGCCAATATCGTGTTTCTCTAGGGGGATAGTATTCGGGTACAGTGAAAGCCATATCTCCGAATTTGTATCCTAACCACACTTTGTTGTCTTTTAATAAAGGGAATATTTCTTTATAGGTAATGGAATTTTGATTTCATATAATTAGAAATTTTTTTTTATATTTCATCAATTGTGCCACATAATCCCGAAATAAAGAAAACGGCGGGTTAGTCACCACTATATCAGCCTGCTTTAATAACTCAATACATTCAGGGTCACGAAAATCGCCTGTTTGCAAAGTGGAAAGAACATTCTTGTCATTCTGCAACAAATAGCGCACATCGCTGAGGTCAACGGCACCATCGCCATTTAGGTCTTTCACTTCCGTTATCTCCACCTTATAGGCCTTTTTCTTGATTTCGTCGTCATCATCCCATGGTTCAAAACGTAACAAGAGTTCATTCCCCTGTACTGGTGAACCATTGTAGCATGTGCAAATCAGTTTCTTCAATCCTAACTGATTAAATCGCAGAGCAAAGTACTTGAAGAAGTTGCTTTCATAGGGGTCATCGCAGTTACAAAGCACTGTTTTCCCCCGAAAGTGTTGCCAATAGTGTTGTAACTCTCGCTCAATGTCAGAAAGTTGAGTGTAAAATTCATCTTCTTTTGCAGTTTTTGCTGCATCCAAACTTCTTTTAGCCATACGCCATGCATTATGCGTAAGCTTATCTTCGGAGACGGTCTTCGTTAGAACACAAGAAAGCATGGACGCTTATCCATGCTCTAAAGGCTCTACCAAAGCCCGTCAACCCAGATAAATCACGCCCATGCCTAACGCACAGACGTTTGCGACTTATTCTTTCGGGTTGAACTTCATTTTGAATTTGGTAGATTCTTAGAGCTTTTCCGAATAACAGCAAACGCTTGTTAATAAATTCAATATGTCCGTACCAGCACCTCCGCCGAGGCTCCACCCTACTTGATGCAGGCGTCAAAATGACGATTTGCCAGTACTCATTTGCAAATTAAGCACATTTTCCGTTATCAACCAAACATTTTCGAGGATTTGTTTGAAAAAACATGAAATGGGAAAAAAGAAAAGCGTAAACAAATCTCTTCGTTTACGCTTTTGTGGTATGGAGTGATATAGTAATGTTCAATATTCTTTATGATTCCTTCAGTT
>SAMEA3663257__coassemble_1195_pt1 | contig 7117 bp, 4 predicted proteins | sample SAMEA3663257__metabat2_high_PE_025 | metagenome-assembled genome bin SAMEA3663257 (sample SAMEA3663257) | pig gut metagenome | biome: pig gut; feature: pig-associated habitat; material: faeces | place: China | collected 2013 | reverse complement strand
CTGGCAAGGATGGTGCGGGCACCGGGACCTTGACGACCGACGAAATTACGGTTGCTGGTGGAGATGGAGAGTTTGCCTGCTGGCACCTTGTCAGGATTCATGGCAAGGCAAGAGGAGCAAGAGGGGAGACGGAGTTCAAAACCAGCCTCTTCCAGTATCTTGTCGATGCCCTCGTCGATGATTTGCTGACGCACCAGCCACGAGCCAGGCACGAGCCAAGCCACCACACTGTCTGCCTTCTTCTTGCCCTTCACCACGGAGGCAAAAGCACGGAAGTCTTCGATGCGGCCATTGGTGCAAGCACCGAGGAAACAGTAATCCACAGGCACTCCTTCGAGTTTCTGCCCTGGTTCGAACTGCATGTATTCGAGCATGCTCAAGAACTGAGAACGGTCAGCCTCTGGAATCTCGTCGAGGGTAGGGATGCACTCGTCGATGGCAATGCCAGCACCGGGGTTTGTTCCGTAGGTGATGCGAGGAGCGATGTCCTCGGCACGATAAGTTACCTCCTTGTCGAACACGGCATCGGGGTCGGAGTAGAGTTTCTTCCATTCTTCCACAGCCTTGTCCCAGTCCTCACCCTTCGGTGCATATTCACGACCTTTCAGATAGGCGAAGGTCGTCTCATCGGGAGCAATCAGACCTGCACGGCTACCCATCTCGATGGAGAGGTTGGAGAGCGTCAGACGGCCCTCCATGCTCATGTTGCGCACAGCCGAACCAGCATACTCCACGGCATAGCCCGTGGCACCGCTGGTGGTCATCTGTGCCATGATGTAGAGTGCCACATCCTTGGCCGTCGTGCCTTCGGGCAGGGTGCCCTCGATGTTGATGCGCATGGTCTTGGGCTTGCTCTGCAAGATGCACTGCGAAGCCAGCACCTGAGCCACTTCGCTGGTGCCGATACCCATGGCGATGGCTCCTACTGCACCATGAGTCGAGGTGTGAGAGTCGCCACACACGATGGTCATGCCTGGCAACGAAAGAGCCTTCTCTGGACCCACCACATGAATGATGCCATTGTCCTTCGTGCCCATGGCGAAGTGCTTGATGCCAAACTCCTCGCAGTTCGCCTTCAGGGTCTCCACCTGCTTGCGTCCCACTGGGTCGTCGATGCGCTCCTGCTGGTCGGAAGGGGTGTTATGGTCAGGCATTGCCACCACATGGTCGGGGCGGAACACCTTGATGTTCTTGTCTCTCAGCGTGTCAAACGCCTGTGGGCTGGTCACCTCATGTGCATACAGACGGTCGATGTACAGTTGCGTTGGGCCGTCCTCCACGTTCTGCACCACGTGAGCATTCCATATTTTGTCGAAGAGGCAGACCCCATGTGGACCCTCTCCCCGACCCTCCCCCATAATGGGGAGGGAGCCATCCGGCTTGTTTGTTGTTTCGTTTTCTTTCATGATGATAAAAATTCTTTGATTCTTCCGAGTACTTGTTCTGCTGCATAGAAGACTTCTTCATTAGTGAAACGCAGAATGGAAACCCCCATTTGTTCAATCAAAACGGTTCTTATTCTATCCTCTTCTACTTGACTTTCCACGAAATGGTAGCCACCATCAACTTCTATGATAAGTTTTTTCTCCAGACAAATGAAGTCTGCGATGTAATCATAAACGACCTATTGCCGTCTAAATTTGACACCCAAAGCCCCACCTTTCAGAAACCTCCACAGATAAACTTCCGCCTCTGTGGGATTGTTCCGATTCTTCTTGGCAAATTCTTTCAGTAACACATACCTATCTGGACTTGCCGTTTGGAAATGTCGAGGAGCCTTGTAACTTCCCTCCATCTTCTTTTCACGTCATTCCCACCCCGCATGGTCTCCCTCCCCATTATGGGGGAGGGCTGGGGAGAGGGTCTTCTTCTAATTGCGGAATTTATTGATACAATCAATATAAGCCTCCACGGATGCGGTGACGATGTCGGTGTTGGCACCAAAGCCATAATAGACGTGGCCATTGTACTCCACCTGCATGTGTACCTTACCCATGTCGTCGCTACCCTTCGAGATAGCCTGAATGGTGAACTCGCGGAGGGTCATCTGACGCTTGATGATTTGCTTAAGCGCCTTGATGGCGGCATCCACAGGGCCATTGCCCGATGCTGCAGCCTCGAAGTGTTCGTTGGCAATGGCAAGACCGATGGAAGCCACACTCTTCACACCCATGCCCGTGGTCACCTGCAAGTAGTCAAGTTTCACGTTGTGCGTTTCCGAGCGGTCGGCACCAGCCAACACAAGGATGTCGTCGTCCGTCACCTCCTTCTTCTTGTCCGCCAGTTTGAGGAAATCCTCATAAATCTTGTCGAGTTTCTCGCCATCCACTTCCACACCATTCACGTGCAGACGATGCTTCAATGCGGCACGACCGCTACGAGCCGTCAGCACGATGGCGTTATCGTCAATACCCACTTCCTTCGGGTCCATGATTTCGTAAGTCGAAGCATTCTTCAGCACACCATCCTGATGAATACCGCTGGAGTGTGCAAAAGCGTTCTTGCCCACAATCGCCTTGTTAGGTTGTACAGGCATATTCATCAGGCTCGAAACCATGCGGCTCGTCGGATAAATCTTCGTCGTGTTGATGTTCGTCTCGATGCCTAAGTCAGGGTGAGTCTTGAAAATCATCGCCACTTCTTCCAATGAGGTGTTACCAGCACGTTCACCGATGCCGTTGATGGTCACCTCCACCTGACGCGCACCAGCCAGCACACCCGCCACCGTGTTCGCCGTAGCCATGCCGAGGTCGTTGTGGCAGTGGGTTGAAAGGATGGACTTGCCAGCCGCGAAAGCATCCACATGTTCATAGAGATACTTGATTTTCTCATGATACTCGTTCGGCACACGGAACCCCGTCGTGTCGGGAATGTTACAAACCGTCGCACCAGCCTTCGTCACCGCATCAATCACACGAGCCAGATACTCATTGTCCGTGCGACCAGCATCCTCTGCATAGAACTCCACATCCTCCACGTACTTCTTGGCATACTTCACGGCTGCCACAGCACGTTCGATGATTTCTTCAGGAGTAGAGTTGAACTTGTACTTGATGTGTGAAGGCGAAGTGCCAATACCCGTGTGGATACGCTTCCGCTTCGCATACTGCAAAGCCTCTGCGGCACAGTCAATGTCCTTCTCCACTGCACGGGTCAACGCACAGATAGTAGGCCAAGTGACCGCCTTCGAAATCTCTACCACACTGTTGAAATCGCCTGGGCTGGAGATGGGGAAACCAGCCTCGATGACATCCACGCCCAATGCCTCCAGTTGCTTAGCCACCTGAATCTTCTCAACCGTGTTGAGCTGACATCCTGGCACCTGCTCACCGTCGCGGAGCGTTGTGTCGAAAATAAATAATCTATCTGCCATATTTTTGTTGAATTATACTTCTCAAAGCCATGAGCACGAATACCTACATATAAAAGTAAAACCTTCCCCATGACCATGAGAAAGGTTAAACATTTTGTTTGTATCGTTATGCTTGATAGCAACTGCACACCTTTCTCGCCTTCGTCCCTGTAAGTCGAAGTCCAAGAAGGTTCAGTAGTGTGATGTTGCTAAAACTTACCATTTTTTTGAATTTGGTTGCAAAGGTAGTGCAAATCAAAGAGAATACAAAATAAAAAGGAGATTTTTTTGTGTTTTGCCTTTGAATATTCCGAAAACTTCACCCACATTTTTTTTGTTCTGTTTATTTTCCGTACCTTTGCAACCCGAAAATAAAAGATGTAGAAATTATGCAATTCAATTTCAAGAAGATTCTGCCAGACGTGTATTGTGTCGCTCTGTTTGCGGTGATTGCGTGGGCATATTTCATGTCGCCAGTGAGCAAGGGCTATCGTTTGGAACAGCACGATAGTGGTGCCAATGATGGTATCAACGTGGAAATCAACGCTTACCGTGATGCGCATGGTGGGGAAACACCCCGTTGGGTGACGAGTTTGTTCGGCGGTATGCCCACCTATCAGATTGCACCGTCGTACACATCCACTAAGACGATGTCGTTTGTGGAAAAGGCATACCATTTGTGGTTCCCCGATTATGTGTGGTACATCTTTGCTTCGATGTTAGGTTTCTACATCTTGCTTCGTGCCTTTGACTTCCGTCATTGGATGGCTGCCTTAGGTGCTGTGGTGTGGGCGTTCAGCAGTTATTTTTTCATCATCATCGCAGCAGGACACATTTGGAAAGTGATGGCATTGGCATATATTCCTCCCACGATTGCGGGCATTGCCTTGTGCTATCGAAAGAAATATCTTTTGGGTACGATTGTGACTGCCATTTTTGCCACCTTGCAGATTCAGGCGAACCATGTGCAGATGTCCTATTACTTCCTGACCATCGAAATCCTGATGGTGGTGGCATTCCTCATTCAATCCATCAGACAAAAGGAACTGGCATCATTTGGTAAGGCTACGGCAGGTGTCGCCTTGGCAGCAGTGATAGCCATCTGTCTCAATATTTCCAACCTCTATCATACCTACGAATATTCCAAGGACACCATGCGTGGCAAGAGTGAACTTGTGAAGCAAGGTAAGACGGATGACCAGACAGACAGTGGTTTGGAACGCAGTTACATCACCGCGTGGAGTTACGGCATTGACGAGTCGCTGACCTTCCTCATCCCCGATGTGAAGGGTGGGGCAAGCATGCCGCTCTCTATGAATAAGACCGCCATGAAGAAGGCTGACGGACAGTTGGAACAGATGGGCATCTATGGCGCCTTCACGCAATATTGGGGTGAACAACCCGGCACAAGCGGTCCTGTTTATCTCGGTGCTTTGGTGTGCATGCTCTTCGTGATGGGCTTGCTCGTCATTCCTCATAAGAATCCCCTGAAGTGGGCACTCATCGCGGCAGGTCTTTTGACCTTGCTGCTCGGATGGGGTAAGAACTTTATGCCTTTCACGGATTTCTTTATAGATCATGTGCCCATGTACTCCAAGTTCCGCACGGTGGCAAGCATCCTCGTGGTGGTGGAGTTTGTAGTACCATTCATCGCCTTGTGGGGACTGAAAGTATGGGTGGAGAAGCCCAACCTGAAACCCTTGTATGCGGCAAGCATCTTTACGGTGGTCATCTGCTTGATTTATGTGATGGCACCAGGACTTGGACATGATTGCCTCAGCACCAGTGACAAGGCAGCCGTACAGCAATATGTCGATGCAGGCTATTTCGATGGTGCCTTCGGACAGAACATCCTTCGCAGCATTTCCGACATGCGTGCTGCCATGGTGAGTGCCGATGCATGGCGAAGCATCCTGTTCATCCTGATGGGTGCTGGTGCCATGTGGTGGTATGCAAAGAAAAAGAAAGAGACCCTCTCCCCAGCCCTCCCCCATAATGGGGAGGGAGGCCATGCGGCAACTTGGCTGAGCGTGGCTCTGCTCGCCATCTGTTTAGTGGACATGTGGGGCGTGAACAAGCGTTACCTCTACGATGACATGTTTGTGGAACCTCAAGGAGTTGCCCGCATTCAGAAGACAGATGCTGACCGATACATTATCGAGCAGACAGGGGAAGGGCGCGACTACCGTGTGCTGAACTTCACCGTTTCTACCTTCAACGACAACACCACCAGTGCTTTCTACAGTTCAGTGGGTGGCTATCATGCAGCCAAACTGCGTCGTTATCAGGAACTCATTGAGGCGCACATCGTGCCTGAGATGTCGAAGGTGTATGAAGCACTTCGTCAGGCTCCGATGGATACATTGGCGATGGCTGAACGACAGACACAATATCCCATCTATGACCTTTCTGTGGTCAACACCGACTCCCTCTTCCCTGTCATCAATATGCTCAACACCCGTTGGTTCATCCTCGGTGCTGGCGAGAAGGGTGAAATCAAGATGCCAGTGGAGAATGTCACTGCGATGGGCAATGCTTGGTTTGTCACCGACATTCAGTGGGTTGCCAATGCCAATGAAGAACTCGATGCCCTCTCGAAAGTCAATCTGCGCAACACCGCCGTGGTGGCGAAGGATGGCTTCGGTTTCCTGAAGGCAGGAGGCGAAGGTACTGTCAAATTGACTTCCTACGAAGCCAACGAAGCAAAATATGAGGTGGAATCCGCACAAGGTGGCCTGGTGGTCTTCTCTGAGGTCTATTATCCAGGCTGGACAGCCACTATCGACGGGCAACCTGCAGAGTTGGGACGTGCCAACTATGTGCTCCGTGCCCTCAACGTGCCATCGGGCAAACATGAAGTGGTGCTCTCCTTCAAGCCTCAGAGCATTCAAACCACAGAAACCATTGCTTACGTGGCATTGGCTGTACTTGTGTTGCTCATCGTGGCAGGCATTGTGTTAAAACTAAGAACTAAAAGGTTTTCAGAATGAGAAATTAGGAATTGAGTCTTACAGCTTTCAATTTGATTAAGGTATGAAAATATCCTTGTTGCAGAATGATATCGTGTGGGGCAATCCTGCTGCCAACCAAGAAAAGATAGCGGAAATCCTTTGGGGACTCGACAAGAGCGATGTGTATGTGTTGCCAGAGATGTTCTCCACAGGCTTCTCCGTCAAGCCCGAAGACATTGCCGAGAAGGACGGCAGTTCACTCGAATGGATGAAGAATATGGCTGCCGAACTGAAAGGAGCCATCTGTGGCAGTGTGGCCATCGAGGAAGACGGGCGTTTCTACAACCGCTTCTACTTCGTCAAACCCAATGGCGAGGTGATTTCTTACGACAAACGCCACCTCTTCACCTATGCTGATGAGCACCTTCGCTACACCCGTGGCAGCGAGCGTGTGGTGGTGGAGTTCCGTGGTTGCCGCTTTCTCCTGCAGGTGTGCTACGACCTTCGTTTCCCCTGCTTCTCACGCAACAACGAGAAGATTCCTTATGATTGTGCCCTTTACGTCGCATCATGGCCAACCAGTCGTTTGGCAGTATGGGACACGTTGCTCCATGCTCGTGCCATCGAAAACCAATGCTATGTGGCAGGCGTGAACCGCATCGGCGAGGACCAGAGCGGACGCTATAGTGGTGGAACGCTGATTGTTGACCACTACGGCAACACGATGGCAGCCTGTCCGTTAGGCGAAGATTCTGCCATCACTGTCGAACTCGATTTGCAGAAACTCAAGGAGTTCAGAAGGAAATTCCCAGTG
>SAMEA3663257__coassemble_1177_pt1 | contig 7184 bp, 3 predicted proteins | sample SAMEA3663257__metabat2_high_PE_025 | metagenome-assembled genome bin SAMEA3663257 (sample SAMEA3663257) | pig gut metagenome | biome: pig gut; feature: pig-associated habitat; material: faeces | place: China | collected 2013 | reverse complement strand
TTCATTTCTTACGTGGTATTTTCTTGTAAAACGTATATACATCACCATTCAGGTATTTAACGTGAGTTCGATGAAAATTTATTAAAAATAATTGTTTAATTATTAGCACATTAGCGATATTTTTAGTAACTTTGTAGTGACCAAACCACAAATTAATACACTTTCAAAAAACAATCAAGCTTGCGACATGAATGACAATTTAGGAACAATCTGTTGACGGAACGGAGAGGTTTGCCAAACTTTGTTGTGAATTTTTCCACATATGACCAATGTTTTCTATTCTCACCTGCACCTCCTTTTTATTCTCATCACGTCCAGAGAGTTGACCTTCACACGCTTCGTGGCGATTTTGACGGCAATTTCCTTCAGGTGGAGGGTGTCACCCGTCGCGTCATAGACCTTGTAGACAAAGGAGAGTGTCTCTCCGTTCCACCCGTTTCGCCTGCCGCGCCATAATGTCACAGCGGCAAGAACACCTGTCACAGTCAGTCCAATCAGGCACAGGTACCATTTGGGCAGCAGATGTGCATCGGTGAACAGATAGATTGGCGGCAGGTAGCACACCACGCTCATCCATGCGGCAAGGAATTGACAGGGCATTGACGTTTTCATCGGTATCACTCATTAATCAGTACCTTTCCGTCCGGCGTCATGCCCTCCACACTGATGTACATCTCCTCGCACGTGGAGTTGTTGAAGAACTCCACCTTGGCTTTGCCCTCTGCATCGGTGGTGATGTCGGGCTGCCACCAGATGGTGCGGCGGAAGTCCGCCATGGGAGGTATCACGCTGTAGTCCTCCGTCTTGAACGTGGAGGCTTGGTTGAAACCCTGGAAGTAGGTGCGGCGAAGGCCTTTGTTGCTCTCGGTGGAGAATTTGCGATGGGTATAGAGGTATATTCGTGAAACATTCTCAACATCACGAGGATCCGCCGGAACAATGTACAAACTTTTTATATCACTCATGAACATGGGGAAGAAATAATCTCCTGCGGCATAATTTGTATTGGTGTACAGACCAACACATTGAGATTCTCCATTATCAACAATCCAACGAATTGCATGATTATTATAGGTCATACCTCCTGACCACCACTCACCTAACGGGGGCATACTATGACCATGGGCACCTCCCGGTCCAGCAGGTAAACCAATGCATTCCGGATTGTCAAACTGTCTATTATTCTTGGCAAGGAACTCAAAGATGGTCGGTTCTGGCTCTCCCCTGTCAAGGATTTTTTCCAACTCTTTGTCGATGTCGTAATAAAGGGTGGCATATTGGCGACCGTATGCCTCATTCTTCCATCTCCAGTCATCATTGGTGAAGTAGCGTTTTCTCTTCGCTTTCACCGTCACGTTCTGCAGCACGTGGTCTTTTTCCGTGATGGGGATGAACTCATCCTCTTCCTCCAGTTCCTCAAAGGGCTTCTTCACGAAGGCATTGGGTTTGAGCGGATGAAGAATCTCCCGCTCCTCGGGGGTGAGGTACCTTGCCTCTGGCGAGAACTGCCTGTCAATGCCCACATAGTAGGTCTTCAGTTTCTCCTTCTTTTCCAGCCCTTTCTTCTTCCCGTCCCTTGCCGTGTAGATGCACATCTTCCACTCATCCGTGATGAAAGGAAGCTTGAAGGCATACCTCCCCACAGAGTCCGTCCTTGTGTTCCCAATCAGGCTCTGCCCCTTCTGGTTGTAGAGGATGGCGTACAGGTGCACGTTTGAAACGGGATTCCGCTTGCGGTATGTGTTCAGCTTGCCGTACAGGTAGAACTGGTCCTCAATCGGCTGCGCCTTGCGGAAGGTGTACTTCTCTGACATCAGCCGCCAGTCGTATCTCCGCCAGCCCTGCGTCAGCATCAGCAGGTCGGCATTCTGCCTGTGTTCCTTGTCGTCTGCCTCGAAGTAGTAATCCACATTGCGGATGTAGCCCCTCACCTCGGAGGACAGCAGCATCCAAGTCTTCATGTTCCCCTGCTTGCCGTTCGTCATCGTCTTTGCGTCCATGGCGGAGAAGGACAGGTTGGCGTTAGGTTTCGTTTGCAGTTCCAATTCCACCTTGCCGCAGGGCTTCAGCCTCTTGGTGATGGCGGTGACCTGTATGCTGTCAGATTTGTCAGGTTTCGGACAAATGAAAAACAGCCGCTCCGCCATGATGGCGCCCCTGCTGTCGAACACCGTCATCTGGTTCACCCCCTCGGGCATTGCCTGCCTGTCCAGCTCTATCTCTATCAGGGGGGAGGCGGTGAGCGTGTCGCAGCGGTGGATGTTCCCGTTGTGCATCAGCACATAACCAAGCATACTACCACAGATGCCGTCGCTGCATTGGAGGGTGGCAAGCATCTGCTCGCTCACAGCGTCAACACTGAGTGTGCAACCATCTCTCTTCGCCTCAGGCAAGGGGAAGTACTGCACGCTTCGTCTTGTGCTCTTCTTGAGGTTCCTCATTTGGAAGGTGAGTTCCCCCATGTCGGGAACCAACTCGAAGAGCCCCCTGCCCAGCGTGTCGGTCTTCACGGAGGCGAGCACGTCGCCCCTCTCGTTCATCACGAAGCCCTCGCCTTCGTATGGATGCCCGTTGTCGTCCACCGCCAGCATCGCCACGCGGCACTTCTTCCCCGCTATCAGGTCGCCGCCCTCGGGGTAGAACTTCACGCTGATGGTCTTCAACAGGTCGCGCGTGTAGATGCCGTCGTCTATCGCCTTCTGATAGAGCGAGTCCTCGCTGGTGCGGTTGTTCGGGTCGCGTGCGTAGTAGAGCATGGTGCGGATGGTCAGGTCGGAGTAGTCACCTTCCTTTGCGGGTTTCTTGAAGACGGGGAACACCCGTGAGAAGACGGCGTTCGTCCCCCAGTTGGTCATGTAGCGCGTGTAGGCGCGCACCTCGTAGTAGCCCGAGGTGAGCAGGGAGTCCAGTTTGATGTCACCATGAGAGACACCCAGGGAGTCAACGGGGTACTTGCACGTCTTGACGATGTCACCGCTGGGGTTGAGCAGCTCCACGTACAGCACCTTGCTCAAATCCGAGGGATGCCCGTTGTCCGTCCTCGTCACGTATGCCTTGAACCAGAGAGTCTCGTTCTCGAAGTAGCCCATGTTGTCAAAGTGCAGATAGACCTTCTCCTGCGGCAACACCTTGCTGAAGTTCATCGCTTTCTGGATGTACGACAGGACGGAGGATGTGGACCGGCTCCTCAATGCCGGCAACGGGTCATTGGAGGCGGCGTTCTCTGCAATCAGGCGTTCCTCTTCCGTCCATTGCATGAACTGCGCATTTTGCTGCAGGTCGGGGTCGGTGCCTGCCGCCAGGATGGCCTTCAGAAGATTCTCCTTCACGGCGACGCCCTTTCCCGAGGGCGCGGCGACATCCTCCGCATCTGCCAGCACCATGCTGACGTCCAGCCCGTCCGCGTGAATCTGCGCGGAAGCCTTCGCCACTTCCGTGAATCCCCGTCTGTGCGTGTAATGGACATGAATCCGGATTGTGGCGGGCTGCACCCGGTCTGCCTCCTCGCCAAGGCGGCTCACGTTCACCCTCATGCCACGCACGGCGCCATCGAAACGGAGCAGGTGGAAGGTCCGGGCATCAATGTACAGCTTCCCGTACAGGATGTCCTTCCATGTGTCCACCTTGGGCCTCATCTCCACCACGTACATCAGCCCGCCCCCATCCGTCTGGAGCGTCTGGCTGGAGAGGGCATAGTAATAATTGAGGAAGGAGGACGAAAAGGTGGGAGGGAAGGGCTGGATGACATAATCTTCCAGGGGAACCTGACGCATCAGGGGACCTGCCGTCATGAGATTATGCAGGTTGGTGTATTGCAGCTGCGACATCATCTGCTCCCCAGTCACCGTCCTTGTCCAGTACTGTCCCGAGAGCACGCTCATGTTGCGCACATTGACAGCAGAGCGGGCGGTGAGGAAGTCCTCCACCATCTCCTCGCAACCGCCGCTCCTGATCGTGATGCGGTTGAGGTACAGCATCTTCTCCCTGGCATGTGCCTTGAGGTCGTTCTTCAATGTCTTGTATGCCCTCGTCAGGATGGCCTCATCGGAGAGCACCGTCACACCCGCGATGGACAGTGCAGACGGCTGCATCCTCACCACCCCGGGCATCTCGTCTGCCTTCCACCTGCAGGTCTTGTACCCCACGAAGGAGAAGCGGAGCGAGTCCTCGGCACCTGCCGAGATGGTGAAGTCACCCTCCAGATTGGTGACACACCCTTTGCCCGACGCCTGATAGACGTTCACAAAAGGCAACGCCTCTCCTGTCTCCGCATCCACCACACGGGCATGGAAGCTTTGCTGCGCATGGAGAGAGGAGAAAACACAGTGGAAAGATATCACCAAGAGAAGCAGCCTCATAAAAATCAATTTGTTAATAATACAAACGACCAGGAAGGTATGCTGTGAAAGATATATCTTCTCCTACATAAAGTGTACAATATCCCGTAGCATATAGAATGTATCTATTGAAAATAGAACTATCATCCTGCTGAAAATAAACATCCGTGACCCTAAATTCGGGATCGTATGCAATATTGTGATCGTATCCTGGTATTGTGTCCAATATATGTTCTATTGAAACAACAGATGGACTATATGAAAATGAACGAACAGTCGGTACACCATCTACTTTCTGTATATCGACCCAGATGTCGGCTTCCACATAATAGCCGCTATAAAGAGATGGGTCAATAGCGGTAAATGGACTGTGTTGGAAATCTGACGAATAGAAAATACTATTAGGATAAAAATACATCTCATGGAATTCTCTTATAACCGTATCTGGCACATTTATATTAACAGGCGCAGGTCCCCCACTTCCGGGGTCACCACCCCCACCTAATCTTGTTCCCATTTCTGCCAATGTGTACATGTCACTGTCATAATTGTCATCATCCTGACTGCACGAAGCAAGTAGGACCATCGTGGTTGTAACGAATAACGTGGCGAAGATGCCACAAAAACTAGTTTTTGTCATGATAGTTTTGTTTTCTATTCACATATTACCCACTTTTTGAAAAATGTATAACGAACACACTACTTTTTTAGTGGAAAGAGCGGTTTTTTAACAATTGACAGGGCATTGACGTTTTCATCGGTATCACTCATTAATCAGTACCTTTCCGTCCGGCGTCATGCCCTCCACACTGATGTACATCTCCTCGCACGTGGAGTTGTTGAAGAACTCCACCTTGGCTTTGCCCTCTGCATCGGTGGTGATGTCGGGCTGCCACCAGATGGTGCGGCGGAAGTCCGCCATGGGAGGTATCACGCTGTAGTCCTCCGTCTTGAACGTGGAGGCTTGGTTGAAGCCCTGGAAGTAGGTGCGGCGAAGTCCCTTGTTGCTCTCGGTGGAGAAAAGATGGTGACAATAGAGATACACAATGATATTTAGTTTAGGGGTGTCAATAAAAGTCCACGCATTCTTAATCGTAGGGGAAATCCTCTCGTTGAATACAATATATATGGATTTTACTTCATCAAGATATACAGGAAAAGACACGGATCTATCATTATTATCAATGACGTAGAAGGTTCTTTCTAATGTAAAAGCCTTTATGTCCCTTGGTGTATAGTTGTATTTCCCCAATCGGTCTTTCAGTTTCTGAAGGATGAAGTCATTAATATATGGTACAGGTTCTCCCCTGTCAAGAATCTTATCCAGTTCTCTATCCGCATTGTAGTAAAGTGAGGCATATTGTTTCCCGTATGCCTCATTCTTGTAGCGCCAGTTATCGTTGGTGAAATACTTTCTTTTTGCCTTCACCGTCACGTTCTGCAGCACATGGTCTTTCTCCGTAATGGGGATGAACTCATCCTCCTCTTCCAATTCCTCACCCATCTTCTTCACGAAAGCGTTGGGCAGGAGCGGATGCTGGATTTCCGTTTCAATGGGTGTGAGGTATCTTGGAACGGGGGAGTATTGCCTGTCAATGCCAACATAATATGTTTTCTTCTTCTCACCCTTCTTCATGTTCCTCGTCGTGTAGATGTTCATCTTCCATTCACCATCCAAGAACGGCATCTTGAAGGCATAGTTGCCCAACGAGTCCGTCACGGCATTTCCAATGAGGCTCTGCCCCTTCTCATTGTAGAGGCTCACATACATGCGCACATTTGAAACAGGATTGTGTTTGCGGTACACTTTCAGCTGACCGTTCAGATAGAACTGGTCCTCAATGGGCTGCGCCTTGCGGAAGGTGTACTTCTCTGACATCAGCCGCCAGTCATATCTGCGCCAGCCCTGCGTCAGCATCAGCAGGTCGGCATTCTGCCTGTGTTCCTTGTCGTCTGCCTCGAAGTAGTAATCCACATTGCGGATGTAGCCCCTCACCTCGGAGGACAGCAGCATCCAAGTCTTCATGTTCCCCTGCTTGCCGTTCGTCATCGTCTTTGCGTCCATGGCGGAGAAGGACAGGTTGGCGTTAGGTTTCGTTTGCAGTTCCAATTCCACCTTGCCGCAGGGCTTCAGCCTCTTGGTGATGGCGGTGACCTGTATGCTGTCAGATTTGTCAGGTTTCGGACAAATGAAAAACAGCCGCTCCGCCATGATGGCGCCCCTGCTGTCGAACACCGTCATCTGGTTCACCCCCTCGGGCATTGCCTGCCTGTCCAGCTCTATCTCTATCAGGGGGGAGGCGGTGAGCGTGTCGCAGCGGTGGATGTTCCCGTTGTGCATCAGCACATAACCCAGCAGATTGCCGCACACCCCCTCTGTGCACTGTAGGGTGGCGAGCATATTTTCATTGACGGCATCCACATGGAGGGCGCATCCGTCCCTTTTTGCCTCTGGCAAGTTGAAGAACTGCACCTGGTATTTCTCCTTTTTCTGGAGATTCCGCATCTGCAAGGAGAGTCTTCCTGTGTCGGGAACCACCTCGAAGAGTCCTCTCCCCAATGTGTCGGTCTTGATGGAAGCGAGCACATCGCCCTTCTCATTCATCAGAAAGCCCTCTCCCTCGTATGGATGCCCGTTGTCGTCCACCGCCAGCATTGCCACACGGCTTTTCTTGCCCACAACAAGGCCTCCTCCCTCAGGATAGAACTGCACGCTGACGGTCTTGGCGAGACTTTCCGTGTAAATCTCCTCAGACACAGCCTGCATGTAGAGGGAGTTCAATGGATCTCGGCGGTTGGGCAGCCTGTTGTGGTACGGGATGGTGGCAATGGTCAGGTCAGAGTAGT
>SAMEA3663257__coassemble_986_pt1 | contig 8396 bp, 6 predicted proteins | sample SAMEA3663257__metabat2_high_PE_025 | metagenome-assembled genome bin SAMEA3663257 (sample SAMEA3663257) | pig gut metagenome | biome: pig gut; feature: pig-associated habitat; material: faeces | place: China | collected 2013 | reverse complement strand
TGAGCGACTTCTTCTTGAAGACGTCGTAGAAGCCGAGGAGGGTGGCGGAAAGGAATGCTAATATGAGCCACATAAATGGAATTGCTTTTTACAAGTTATTATTCATGAACATTTGTGGACATTACATGGGCATTCGTGTAAAAAACAGGAACTATTTTTCTTTTTAACATATAATGTCCATGTAATGCCCACGAATGTTCATGAATGTCTATTTGTGTATTTATTCTTCATCTTCATCCCAATCGTTAGGAGTTGAATAGACGATGTTCATGTCTTTGTCGAGGAGAACGCAGTTGTTGGTTTCTTTAATGTAGGCATAGCGTTCGCCTTGTAATCGTTGAGAGCCAAAATTGATGAGTAACCCAATGGGCTTCTTCGTCAAACGCAGATAGTTGAAAAGTTGAGCACGATGGGCTGATATGAGTTTATTGGTTGACTTAAATTCCACAATGACATCATCTACCACCATATCCATTTGGTAGTGCTTTTCCATCAAATGATGTTTGTAGTAACAGGGTAGAGGTTGTTCTGTCTTGTTCTCAATGCCTCGGTCGAGCAGTTCCAAATGCATAGCCTCATTATAAATGGGTTCCAATAGTCCCCAGTTCAACTCGCTATGTACTTTCATTGCCGCTCCAATAATCTGATACACAATATCTTTGTACTCCTTTGGATTCATCTCCATCTAAATTTATGATAAATTCGTGGACATTACATGGTCATTTATGTTCAATAAAAATATCGTCGGGATACGTCACGTCTGCCAGGAACAACGCGTTGCCGGGCACGGACATTCCTGCGGAGCAACGGTCTTTCTTCTCGATGATTTCACGGAACTGCTGGATGGTGAGCACGCCACGTCCCACATCGAGGAGGGTGCCGACGATGGCACGCACCATGTTGCGGAGGAAACGGTCGGCGGTGATGGTGAACTGCCACTTGAGAGGGGAAACCTGTTCCCATTCGGCGTATGCGACCTTGCAGTTGTTCGTCTTCACGTCGGTGTGGAGTTTGGAAAAGGAGGTGAAGTCTGTATAGTCGAAGAGAGTCTGAGCCGCCTCATTCATCAGGTCGAAGTCGAGGGGTTGCGAGAAGCGGTAGGCATAGTGCTCGAAGGGTGACTTCTCTGTAGTGATATAATAATGATACGTGCGCGAGGTGGCAGAGAACCGTGCATGAGCATCGGACTTCACAGGCACAATCTTGTGGATGGCGATGTCGGAAGGCAGGAACTTGTTGAGGCGGCCAACCCACGCGCTGGGCGAATCAAGGGGGGCTTTCGTGTCGAAGTGTGCCACCATCAAACTGGCGTTCACTCCAGCGTCTGTCCGTCCTGCTCCCGTCACTTCGATGGGTTCGCGCAGCAGGGTGGAGAGTGCCTTGCCGAGCACCTCCTGCACACTGATACCGTTGGGCTGAATCTGCCAACCGTGATAGCGTGCACCATCGTAAGAAAGATAAATAAAGAACCGCATGGCAACTAAGAGTCAGGGTTAGGGTTAAAGTCAGGGAGTTACTCTGTTATGGAAGAATACGCGTTTCAGGGTGCTTGCCATGCGGACACGAGGTACATGGATCGTGGCTCTGTTGCGGTAGAAATGCCAGAGCAGGATGGCTGCCGTGATGGATGCCACACCATCGGCGGCGGCAATACTCATCCACACGCCATCGGTACCCCAAATCTCAGGGAATATGAGGAGGAAAGGCACGAGGAACACCAACTGGCGGCTTACCGACATGAAGATGCTCCGCTTTGCCATGCCGATACTTTGAAAGAAGTTGCCTGTCACAATCTGGAAACCCACGATGGGCGAGAGGATACAGACAAGGCGCATGCCTCTGACTGCTAATGTCGTCAGGGTGGGGTCGTCGGTGAAGATGATGACAATATATTCAGGGAAGAAGACGCACACGATAAAATCAACAATCATGACAATGGTGGCAAGCCAGATGGCTTTCCGCAGCACTTCATCCACACGTCCCTGCTGCTGTGCTCCAAAGTTGAACCCTGCAATGGGCTGCATGCCCTGACAAATGCCGAGCACGACCATGACAGCGAGAAACGTGACGCTGTTCACGATGCCATAGGCGGCAATTGCGGGGTCACCTCCATGACGGGTCAGTCCTTTGTTGATGAGGATGACCACCAGGCAGGCGCACAACTGCATGGCGAAAGGTGACATACCGATACTGAGGATGTTCTTTACAATGCGTTTTCTCAATCCATAGATACCTGAACGCAAATGGATTAAGTCTTTTTTGTTTGATAAAACAAAGATTACATAGATAAGTGCTACGATTTGTGCCAGAATGGTGGCGTATGCGGCACCCTTGATGCCCATCTCGAAGGTGAAGATAAACAGCGGGTCAAGGATGGCGTTGATGATGACTGTAGCAATTGTGGCACTCATTGCCACATGCGGATGTCCTGTGCTGCGCAGGGCACTGTTCAGACCGAGGTAGAGGTGGGTCACCACATTGCCATAGAGGATGATGGTCATGTAGTCGTGGGCATACTGCAAGGTGTTTTCCGATGCGCCGAAGAACAGCAGCAAGGGGTCGATGAACACCAATCCGAGCACTCCCACAATGATGCCGATGATGACATTGAGCGACACCAGATTGCCCAGCACCCTTTCCGCTGTCTTGTAGTCCTTTTGTCCTAATTTGATTGAGATCATGGTCGAACTTCCCACTCCCACCATCGCACCGAAGGCGGCACTCAGGTTCATCACGGGGAAGGTGACAGCCAGACCGCCCAACGACAGCGTGCCCACCTCGGGAATGTGTCCTATAAAGATGCGGTCCACCATGTTGTAGAGCGATGAAGCCGTCATTGCCACCACAGCCGGCACGGCATACTTCATCAGCAGTTCGCCAATGGGTCTCGTTCCCAATTCCTTTGTTCTATTATCCTGTTGCATAGTGTTTGTTTGTGTCCTTTTCTTCTAAAAAACGGTACAAAGTTACGGACTTTTTGCCATCCTGCGTCTTCTTTCCCTTCTTTTTTTTCATTTTGTCGAAAACGGATGACTTATATTAAAAAAAGTTGCCACTTCTTGAGAGGTTCTCGAAGTGGCAACTTGGAAGAAGCGCATCATTTTGTATGGTGCTACTGCCTATATCTTTTTTCTATTTGAGTTTGTCCCATTCTGGAGGCTCAACACCCAACAGGTTCTTCACAAAGAAGTCGGCACGTTTGTGCTCTCCAAAGGTTTCGCCCATGGTGTGGTGGGCATTGGGCACCAAGATAAACTCGAAGTCTTTGTTGGCTTTGATGAGGGCGTTGACCACCTGGTAGGAAGAGGAGGGATCGACATTGTCGTCCATTTCGCCCACGAGGAGCATGAGTTTTCCCTTGAGGTTCTTGGCGTTCTCTACGTTGGAGCACTCCACGTAACTGCTATCGACAGGGTAACCCATCCACTGCTCGTTCCACCAGATTTTGTCCATGCGGTTGTCGTGGCATCCACAGGCGGCATAGGCAGCCTTGTAGAAGTCGCCGTGGAAGAGGAGGGCACCGAGGGCTTCCTGTCCGCCAGCCGAACAGCCGTAGATGCCCATGCGCTCGATGTCCATGTAGGGGTATTTCTTGGCAGCGGCCTTGATCCACTCGATGCGGTCGGGGAAGCCGCTGTCTTTCAGGTTCTTGTAGCACACCTGCTCGAAGTCGAGGCTGCGGAAGGAGGTGCTCATGGCGTCGAGTTGCACGACGATGAAGCCGAGTTCTGCCACGTCTTGCAGATAGTAGAGCCATGGGGTGAACTTCTTGGGCACATACTGGTCGCCAGGACCGGAGTAGATGTATTCGATAACGGGATATTTTTTGTTGGGGTCGAAGTTGGAGGGGCGTTGGATGAGTCCCCACATGTCGGTCTTTCCGTCGCGACCGGGAGCCACGAACACTTCGGGTGCTTGCCAGCCTGTAGCCTTCAGCCTGCTGATATCTGCTGTTTCGAGGGTGGAGATGATGTGCCCATCGATGGAGGAGCGCAGCACCGTCACAGGGGCTTGGTCGATGGTTGAATAGGTGTCGATGAAAGATGTCTCACACGAACGGCTGAACGTGGCTTCGTGGTTTCCGCGTTCAGGAGTGAGTTCCACGAAGTTTTTGCCATCGAGACCGATGCGGTAGTAATGAATGTTATAGGGGTCTTCCTCTGGAATCTTACCGTCGAAACTGGACGTGACCTTGCCCATGTTCTTGCAATTGCGTCCGTTGGCGGAGAAGATGATAAAACCCTTTCCCTTCTCGTCGATTTGGGCATCTTGCACCTCGCGCACCCAGTAGTCGCCCTTGGTCAGTTGGGTAAGTTTTCCCTTCTTGCGGTCGTAGAGGTAGAGGTGTGCGTGTCCGTCGCGGTCACTCTTCCAGAGAATATGGTTTTCGTCGAGATCACGACGGTAGTTGCGTGAGTATGCCACATACTTGTCATTCTTCTCTTCAATGAGGGTGCGAACATTACCCTCCAAATCCATCTCCAGCACACGGTAGGTCTTGTGACCGCGCTCGTTGAACTCGAAGGTGAGGGTCTTTCCGTTGTCGTCCCAACTGGGTGCGGTCACCTCATACTGTGATGCGAAGAGGGCTGTAGATTTAGGATAGATAGTCTTCTTGGCTTCCACGTCGACCACTACGGGAATACGGTAATTGAGCGAGTCGCCAGGTTTGGCATATTCAAGTTGTGTGTAGATGGGCTGCACCTGATTGGCAGGGGAGGACTGTGTGTAAGTCACATAGTGCTTGGGGGCAGGCTTGATGAGCACGGTGGCATAGTATTTGCCATCTTTTGACCAACGTCCCCAAGAGGAATAGTAGCAGGTGTCAACGCCATCGGTGGTCACTTGTACGGCGTTTGCAGCGTCATTACCTGTCTGGAGGTATAGGTTGTTTTCCTTATGAATAATGAATGAACCTTTATTTACAGGACTTTCGGCACGTCCGTCTTTCTCGTCACGCACCTCCATCCAATGGTGGTAGCCATCACCACTGGTACCACCCCGGTTGCCCCGACGACGGTTGAGTTCAGGATTGGTGGTCAGTTCTTTCGCGCCAGTCTTTGCGTCGACTTTATACCATACGGTGCTGTCGCCATTGTAGGTGGAGTAGATGAACTGGTCTTTGGGACCATTGAAAGAACGATGCACATTGATACTCCCGTTGGTCATCTTCCATGAGTGGCGAGTACCTGTAGAGAATGCTCTTTTGTAATCGTTGATGGTGCCTTGGGCATGGATGCTCAGAGTGGCAGATGCCAGCAAGGCGAAAGCAATCAGTTTCTTCATGTTGTTGATGGAATAATATAGCTAATTAGTAAATATTGAAATCGTTGTAGAAATAGTAGTACCACCAATAGGTGTTGCCATAGAGAGGTTTCAGACGTTTTGCCATCTCTTGCTCTTTGATTCCTTGCTGAAGTAGTCGGTTGTAGTCTTGGATGAAACCATTATACTTGTTCGCCACGACGTCGTCAAAGCGGAACTGGTCAAGCGTGATAGGCGATTCTTCTGCATTTCCGAGCAGAATGGCACCTTCTTGATAGAGTAGCGGAATCGGACTGTTGGGGTGATTGTTCACATAATCGTAGAAGTGGACGCAGAAGGCATAATAGTCCTTTGCCCACAGCGACATGCACATTGTGACGTTTTCCAAGAGAGGAGTGGAAGGGTGATTCAAATCTGAAAAATACTCCAACAGGTATTGCTCGCACAGCCCGTCATCACCGTCGAGTATGTTCTTGTTGTCGCTGAGCAGTGGTGACAAGGTCTGATATTCTTTGCTTTGGATGAAATTGGTGCTGTTCATCATCCATGCTTCATGTTCTATTGCCCATTGCCGGTGAAAGGTGCTGCTTTTGAGCAATGAGATGTATTTGGCTGCCACTTCAAACTCCTGATTGAAGATGGCACATCGAGTCATCATCTTAAGGCTTCGGAAACTCAATCCGTATTGTACGGCATTTTCCATTGCCCATCGAAAGGAATAATTGATGTGCCCGAACATGTAGTAGATGATGGGGGCACCTAAAAGTGATGTGCGTATCTTCGGCGAGTCACCTGTGTCGGGCTTGATGCCGCAGTTGTTGGTTTCAAACATCCTATCCATCTGCCCCGTGTGCATCAGGGCGATGTTCTTGTAGAGCACCATGAGGTTGGTGGGGGCTTGACCATCTGTGGGCATCTCGTTCAGAACATCCTCAAATCGGAACTCATCGAGGGCACGGTACATGCGCAGTTCGTGGCGGAAATTCTTGTCAGTCAGTGTGGTCAGGATGCCATTCTTGGGCTGATAGTCGAGATGCCAATGCCATGATGTGGACCACAGCAAATGGCCGATGTAGGGGATGATGGCAAGAGGACCGATGGCGATGAGTCCTTTGAGGTGCCAACTGATGTGGAGATTCCTTGTCAGATAGATGATGCCCCATGTGTACAATAGAGCGAAAAGAACCAAGAGGGTGGGGACAAATGGAAACCCTGGTGCCTTGGCATAGTAAATCCAGTAGCCGTAACTGAGCAGGTCGTAGAGCAAGAAGACGGGAATCGCCAATGCCGCAAAGCACCACTTGTCCTTGATGTTGAACATTCGGATGGTGATCCAGTAGATGGCCACCCAGAAGAGGATGAGGATAGTGCTACCCAGCCAGGGGTGGTAAAAGAACTGAGTGAGATAGCGTGCCACCCACACTATCCAACCGCCTTCACCTGTGACCGTTTCCATCATGAACGTGTGGCCATTGATGAAGACGTTGTTATCCTGAATGGTGTATAGATAATCACCATTCATCACCGGCAGCAGGATGTATGCTACGGTGATGAATGCGAACAAGTAGATGTATTTCAGATACTTTTTCATCTATCTGCGTACTTGGCAGGAATAGCGTCCTCTTTGGCTTTTTCTGCAAACTCCTGTGGTGTGATGTTGACAGGCTCAATCATGAATTCTGGACGATTGAATGAACGCAGGTAGAACGTGTAGAAATAGGGGTCTTTCTGAGGAAGCATGAAAGGCTTGTGTGCCTTTCCCTTCTTGTCGAAGTAGGCGATGTATGGACGTGTATAGTTGCCGTCGTCACGTCGTGAATCGACCATAATCCATCTGCCGTTGCTCGACCATGTGGGGTAACTCTCTGAACGCTCACTGTTCAGTGCATCCATCTTCTGCACCTGCTGGGTCTTGAGATTCATCATGTAAATGTCGGCATCGGCATGCCATACGTGGAAGCATCCATATTCAGCCTGCGCGAACAGCAGATATTTCCCATCAGGACTGATGCGGGGCAGGGTGACACTCTGACCGAGCGAGTCGGAGGCATTGTATATCATCTGTACATTGCTGAATTCCTTGGTGTCAGGGTTAAAGTCAGCAGAATAGAGGTTGTACTTCACTTCATCATATCGTTGAATCATCTCAGCCGATTTCTCAATGCTGTCGTTGTAGTATTCGAAATGTGCCGAGCAGAAGTAGAGTTTCTTGCCATCAGGACTCCAAGTGGGGAACACTTCCAATTCGTCGTCCAGTTCGGAGATGATGCTTACCTCGTTCTTATCGACATCATAGAGAATCAGGTCGCTCTCTGTGTCCTGTACTTCAATCTTGTTCAGGTTTTTCGTGTGGAAAGACTGTCCCGTCTTGTTGGTGGAGAAGGCGATGAGGTTTTTCGTCGGATGCCAAGCGGGATAAACACCTGCACTGAGGGTCTCATCGGTCTTGAGATCCACTTTCTTCAACTCACCGTTCGACACAATCATGGTACCACCATAGCCTTGGCGCATATGGAAGAGCATGTTGTCCGTCTTGAAGTTCTTGTAGGAGTGGCAGTTGATGCACTGGCCCACTTTCTCGGAACTGACAGACATGTTGTTGTAAATTTCTCGCTCATCGAAATTGGTGAGGTTGCGTTGGTTGATGCTCAACTTCTCGTATGCTACATAGGAAGGCTGGATGGCACGGTAGGAAATGTATTCATCGATGGAGTCTTCTGCCACGTAGATGTTGAAGGGCTGGTAAGCCTTCCATTTGTCACCAATCTTGGCAAACACCTCTACCTTGATTTCCTTTCCCTTGGCGGATTTGAGCATATCGGTCCATTCTGTCTCATCAATCAGCACTTTCTGATTATCGCCATAGATGTATGTGCCTCCGGGGGAAGTCAGTCTTGCTATCGTTTCGCTTTCACCCTCTTGAACTGCAAAGTTCATGGGGCAGATGTTGGCGGGAACCATCACTTCCGTGTAGTCGGGATAAATTTTAGGAAGACGTGATTCCATTTGTGCATCGGAAGGCACGTCCAAATGTTTGCATGCCACTAGCAAGGTGGCCATCACTGCAATCGACAAGATATTTTTCAGTTTCATAATCATCAATGATCAATTGTCAATAATCAATAATCAAT
>SAMEA3663257__coassemble_901_pt1 | contig 9107 bp, 10 predicted proteins | sample SAMEA3663257__metabat2_high_PE_025 | metagenome-assembled genome bin SAMEA3663257 (sample SAMEA3663257) | pig gut metagenome | biome: pig gut; feature: pig-associated habitat; material: faeces | place: China | collected 2013 | reverse complement strand
CATTAGGGATATACATCTTCTCGCCGCATGGTAAATTAGAATGATTCGTTTTATTGGCTACGCCGAGCTAAAGGTTCGTTGTTGAAAATGAAGCGTTTGGAACTTCCGAAACTTAAAACGATTAAAAAAAACGAAGGAAAATGGAATATAGGGATATTTTTCAATATTTCATTATTTCATTTCCTCATTCTTAAAATTTATGTATAAGTATTTTCCGCATACGGATGACGACCTGAAGGTAATGATGGAGAAGGTGGGAGTGAAGAACTTCGACGAACTCTATGCTCAGATACCAGAGAGTATCCGCTTCAGGGGTGATTGTCAAATTTCTTCGGAAGAGGCTGAGACAGGAGTGCGCCGTGTGTTCGACCTGTTGGGCTCGCAAAATAAGCAACTGACTTGTTTTGCAGGTTATGGTGTGTATGATCACTATACTCCTTCTGTCATTCCCAATCTGTTGCAACGCTCAGAGTTCCTTACATCTTATACACCTTATCAAGCTGAAATTTCGCAAGGCACGCTGCACTATATCTTCGAGTATCAGAGCATGATGGCTGAACTGACAGGTATGGACATCTCCAATGCCTCGATGTATGATGGCACTACGGCTGCTGCCGAGGCCATGATGATGGCTGTGGCTGCTGGCAAAAAGGTGGACAAAGTGCTGGTTTCGGGAGGGCTGAACCCTCGCACCCGTGAGGTGATTGACACATACGCTCTGCATCATGGCATCGAGTTGGTGACAATCCCTCTGAAAGATGGCGTGACCGACCTCTCAACGCTCAAGGCTCAACTCTCAACTCTTGAGGGTGTGGCTGGCGTGATGGTGCAGCAACCAAACGTGTATGGTATCGTGGAAGACTTCACAGGCTTCGCTGAGGCGTGCCATGAACAGAAAGCACTTTTCATTATGGACAGTGTCGCTGCAGACTTGGCAGTGCTGAAAACTCCTGCAGAGTGGGGTGCAGACATAGCAGTGGGCGATGGACAGAGTTTGGGTGTCCCGATGCAGTTTGGAGGACCATACGTTGGCTATATGTGCTGTACGGAGAAACTGATTCGCAAGATGCCTGGTCGTATTGTCGGCATGACAAAAGATAACCGCAATCAACGTGCTTTTGTGCTGACGTTGCAGGCGCGTGAACAGCATATCCGTCGTCAGAAGGCGACGTCCAACATTTGCAGTAATCAGAGCCTGATGGCACTTTGGGTGACGGTGTATCTCTCCCTGATGGGCAAACAAGGCATGAAGGAGGCGGCTCAACTCTCCTATGCAGGAGCCCATTATCTGTGTGATGAACTGCTGAAGACGGGACGGTTCCATCTGGCATACGACAAGCCTTTCTTCAATGAATTCTATGTGAAGTATGATGGCGATGTGGACGCCCTCTATCAGCGTTTTATCGATGCTGGCTTCTTGGGCGGCGTGAAACTGGAGGATGGTCTGCTCTTTGCCGTGACTGAAAAGCGAAATAAGGTTGAAATCGACGAACTTGTAAAAATTGCAGCGCTATGAATAACAAATTATACGGAAAACTGATTTTCGAACTTTCGAAAAAAGGGCGCGTAGGCTACAGCCTGCAAGGTAATGAATATGGCAATTACGAGATACCTGCTTCAATGCAGCGTGCAGAGGAAGCGGAATTGCCGGAATGTGACGAGTTGACAGTGGTGCGGCACTATACCAACCTCTCGAACAATAACTTTGGTGTGGATACAGGGTTCTATCCTTTGGGTTCGTGTACGATGAAGTACAACCCTAAAATCAACGAGGAGATGGCTGCACAGTCTCAGTTCCAGAACCTGCATCCAGAACAACCTGCCGACACGGTGAAAGGGGCGTTGGAGATGGTTGCGATGCTGGAGCATTCGCTGTGTGAACTTACGGGTCTGGCTCACTTCACCTTCAAGCCTTACGCTGGTGCGCATGGCGAGCTGACAGGACTCATGACCATCGACAACTATCACCGTTCGCGTGGCGACATGGCTCGAAAGAAAGTCATCGTGCCAGACTCTGCTCACGGCACCAATCCTGCCTCGGCAGCCGTTTGCGGATTAGAGATTATTGAGGTGAAGTCGTTGGCTGACGGTACGGTGGATTTTGACGATCTGAAACACATTGTAGCAGAGCAGGGTAGTGAGATTGCTGCCATGATGATGACCAATCCTAACACGCTTGGACTTTTTGAAACGCGCATTCCTGAGATTGCGGCACTCATTCATAATTGCGGTGGTTTGATGTATTATGATGGCGCAAACTTGAATCCGATGCTGGGTGTTTGCCGTCCTGGTGACATGGGCTTCGACGTGATGCACATCAATCTGCACAAGACGTTCTCCACTCCGCATGGAGGTGGTGGCCCAGGCAGTGGTCCGGTGGGAGTGCGTGAGGGATTGCAGGAGTTCTTCCCTGTTGTGTCACCTTATCATGGTAACTTCAGCGTGATGATGCGTGCTTATGCCTATATTCTTTCTTTAGGACGTGAGCATGTGAAGGAGGTGGGACCTCTTGCCACGCTCAATGCCAACTATATCAAAGAGAGCCTAAAGGATGTTTACGAACTGCCTATCGATGGCTTGTGCTGTCATGAGTTTGTGTTTGACGGACTGAAAGATAAATCGACAGGTGTCACCACGATGGATGTGGCGAAGCGTTTGTTGGATTACGGCTACCATGCTCCGACCATCTATTTCCCCTTGCTCTTCCATGAGTCGTTGATGGTGGAACCTACGGAGAACGAATCGAAAGAGACACTCGATGAATTCATCGCTGTGATGCGCCAGATTGCCGAGGAGGCAAAGACGAATCCTGACGAGGTGAAGTCGGCACCGCACCATACCCCAATTGGACGTGTAGATGATGTGTTGGCTGCCAAACATCCTGTCACAACGTGGAGGGTGTTGAAGAATGAAAAAATGAAAGAATGCGGAAATGAAAGAGACTGATCTCATCATCATCGGTGCAGGACCTGGAGGATACCGTGCCGCCGAATATGCTGCCAAGAATGGACTGAAGGTGGTCATCTTTGAAGGTGACCATGTGGGGGGTACTTGTCTTAATGTGGGCTGCATCCCCACCAAGTCATTTGCCCGCGATGCGGAGATTATACAAACCTTGAATAATGCTGAAACCTTTGGTTTGAATGGATTGGATTATAACTTTGATATACAAAATGTTATTCAAAGAAAGGATGAGGTTGTTTCTTCGCTCCGTTCAGGCATTGAAACGCTGCTTTCTCATCCGAATATCACATTGGTCAAGGCTGAGGCGAAGTTTGTTGATGCCCATACGGTGATGGCTACCGGTGAGGAATATACCGCCCCTCATATTGTCATTGCTACAGGGTCTGTGCCCAAGGCTTTGCGTTTGGACGAGCCTGCCAGTCGTCGTGTGCTTGACTCCTCTGATTTGCTGTCGATTGATCATCTGCCTGAGCGTCTCTGTATCATTGGTGCGGGGGTGATTGGCATGGAGTTCGCCAGCATTTTCAATGCGTTTGGTTCAGAGGTGACGGTGGTGGAATTCCTCAAAGAATGTCTGCCTGTACTTGACGCTGACATCGCCAAACGGTTGCGCAAGTCGTTGGAGAAACGAGGCATGACCTTCCATATGCAGAGTGCTGTTACAGCCATTACCAATGACGGGGTGGTGTTTACGGACAAGAAAGGCAATGCCGTTACGGTGGAGGCTGATGAGGTGCTGATGGCGGTAGGTCGTGCGCCTCGGGTGTTTGACCATTTCAGCCGTGCAGGTTTTGAGTATTCTGAGCGCATGGGTGTTGTGGTCAATGAGCATCTCCAAACTACCGTCCCACATATTTATGCTATTGGTGATGTGAATGGTCGCCAGATGCTGGCTCATGCCGCTGAGATGCAAGGTATCCATGCGGTCAACCAGATATTGGGAAAGACTGATGAGATTCGTCTTGACATCATGCCTGCTGCCATCTTCACCCAACCCGAAGCTGCATGTGTGGGTTTGTCTGAAGACTGTTGCAAGGAACGGGGCATTGAGTATGTGTGCAAGAAATCTTTCTGGCGTGCCAATGGCAAGGCGCTTGCGATGAATGAGTCGGAAGGATTGCTCAAACTGATGGTTTCACCGCAGGGGGGCATTCTGGGCTGTCATGCCTATGGTGCTCATTCTGCTGACCTTGTCCAAGAGGTGAGCGCACTGATGTGTCGTAACACCACTGTGGAACAGTTGGCGGCTATTATCCATATTCATCCAACGCTTTCAGAGATTTTGCAATCTGCAGCAGAGCAGTAATTCTTGGAAGAATATTACCTATTATTATCAATATCAATTTATTATCTAAATGAAAAAGACTTTGTTTTTTATGTTGGCCTTTTTGCTGACAGGTGTTTTGGCATTGCAGGCACAAACGGCAAGGCAGTTTACGATTGATCTTACGGAAGACGGAAAGGCACAGATGGTTGCCTTTCTGCCTGAAAAACCTTCAGGGAAAGCCATTGTCGGCATACCGGGTGGTGGTTATTCGGTGTTGTCCAACACCCACGAGGGTACCCAATGGTCGGGGTGGCTCAATGAACGTGGTATCGCATATTTCGTGGTGAACTACCGTTTGCCGAATGGAGACCGCACTATTCCAATTGGTGATGTAGAGAAGGGTTTCCGTATTGTTCGAGATTCTGCAGCCGTATGGGGCATTCAGCCTCGTGATGTGGGCATTATGGGATTCTCGGCAGGTGGACACCTTGCATCCGTCATCTCCACCCTTTCTCCCTATGAGGTTCGCCCCGATTTCACGATTCTCTTCTATCCTGTCATTTCGATGGACGAGCGAGTGTCGCACGTTTATTCCTGTCGCAATTTCCTTGGCGAAGATCAGAAGAATCCTGAAATGGTGCGCAAGTATTCGACTCAGAATGCCGTGAAGCGCCATTTGACGCCTCCTGCCATCATTTTCATGTCGAGTGATGACAACCTCGTACCTCCTGTGACAAATGGGGTGGAGTATTATCGTGCAATGCGTAATGCCGGCAATGAGTGTGCCATGCACATCTATCCTACGGGTAGTCACGGATGGGGGTTCGGTCCCTGGTTCAAGTATCACAACCAGTTGGTGGCAGAACTGGAGGCTTGGCTTAATGCACATCCTGGTCCCAACCCTGATGCTGTGCGTGTGGCATGCATCGGAAACAGTATCACCGATGGACACGGTATAGATATGGCACCTGTGAATGGCTATCCAGCTCTTTTGCAACAGCGACTCGGCAAGGACTATTGGGTGAAGAATTTTGGTGTGAGCGGACGCACCTTGCTGAATCATGGTGATGAGCCTTACATGAAGGAGACGGCTTGGAAGGATGCTTTGGCATTCGATCCCGATATTGTTATCATCAAGTTGGGAACCAATGACTCAAAGCCTCAGAACTGGAAATATGCCTCGGAGTTCAAGCAGGACCTTCAGCAGATGATCACGACTCTCTGCCCTGCATTGGCACAGACTGCGAAGAAAGGTAAGAAGACGAAAAATGCCCAGCCTGTCAAGCCTCAGATATATCTCTGTACACCCATTCCTGCTTTCAAATCATCTTGGAACATCAATGATGCAATCATTGCTAACGAGATTATCCCTATCCAGCAGGAAGTGGCACAGCAATATGGTTTGCAGATGATTGACCTCCACACCCTTTTTGCCAACGATGCTGACAAAGTGCAAGATGATGGCATCCACCCCAATCAGGCTGGAGTCCGTCGTATAGCAGAGATTGTGGCTGACGCTGTGAAGAAGTAAGTGACAGCCGCTGTCTATACAGTATTATTAAGTTAGGAGTTAGGAGTTAGGAGTTGGCTATCCTGTTCATTTTTCTTCAGGAGCAAGCCGCATGGCAACTCCTAACTCCTAATTCCTAACTCCTAACTAATTTTATGTCGAATGCCGTTTTTATGTGTGATTGACGATTATTGCACGCTGTCGCATCTGTCTGTGTAGAACTTCTTGAAATCCTCCCAACGGTAGTAGGGATAGAGGTCATTGGGCAAAGGAAGGGATGCCTCTTCACCATTGAGGATGCACTTGATGAGGATGGGTTGTCCTGCTTTCTTGCTGTGATAGAAAACAATTTGTAAATTTGATGCCTTACCCATTGTCCAGTTCTGGTAGCAGTTCTTCACCTCATAAGGATCTTCGGGGTCAATGTCTGCACCGTTGATGCCCATGAGTACAGTGAGAGGACCTAAGCAGGTGTCGTGCCCGAATCGGAGGTCTGCCAAGCGTTTGGTTTTTCCATTCAGCACATTGTCAGCCTTTTTGATGATGTCACGCAAAATGGGAATCATGTCATAGCGAGGCTCGAACACCCATGTATAGGAACCAAGGTTCTCGTTCTCCCAACGGGCGGCAATCTCTTCGTCTGTGATGATGCCTTCCATCATGCCATCATGTCCGATGCTGGGCAGTGAGGTGTAGAGATTGATGAAATCGCCAGCAATGCTGTTAGGGTTGCCTGGCAGTCCTTCGGTGCTGGTGAATACCCGTGTGATAATTTTCTCTCTCAGGTTGTCATTGTTTTGAAACTTCTGACGGTTCGCCTCGAATCGAGGTCTTGATCTTGGGAATCTCTTGTAGTTAGGATTCTGTCGGTCATCGGGCTTCACACCGTCAAGAACCTTGCGTGCGGATTCCTCGCGGATTTCCAACTTGGGGTTGCATTGTGCGAGTTCTTGGCAGAAGGAAGCCATGCTGAGCACACAACGACCAGTGAGCGATGAAATGGCATAGATGTCACCGCCCTGCTTGAACATGTCTTCGAAGTTGTTATACATCGTCCGAGCAATGTACTGGTGTTGTTCCCATCCTAAATCGCTCAATTCGCTCACACTGGTAGCGAGTTCCGTCTTGGCAGCCATAAACTTTGTGCGGAAGGCTTCTCCAACGGGGGTAAGTTGATTCTTTTCGTGTGCCTTTCTGAGGAGAGAGTCCAGATTGCGATAGAGCATGTCATTCCAATAGTAGCGTGAGCCATGACGGCCATAGTGGCTGATGTAGAACGCTTTGTAGCCTTTGGGCGACTTCGTCAGTGCAACAGGCTTCATGGAGTAAGGATAGTCCTGTCCATAGGCTTTTCTCGGGTCAGCCTTGACTTGTTCGAGGGCTGAGACGCCTTGCGCCCATGTTGATAGGGCGATAACCCACAAGAGTAGGGCATTGAGGATTTTTTTCATTGATGTGTAGTTTTGAATAGGATAGTAAATATTAGTAATAAAGTTTGAATTTTTGTTTCTCTTAACAGAAGATATCATCCATCTCCTTACGTTTCTTCTCCTTCCTTTCATCGGCAGGATAACCAATGGGGATGATGACGCATGGTTCTTCATTCTCAGGCATGGCAAACAATTCTTTGCATAGGGAGGCATCGAAGTTGCATACCCAGCATGTACCCAATTCTTGCTCTGTGGCTGCCAGACATAGGTGTTCCACAGCAATGGCAATGTCAATGTCTCCATGATGTTTCCCGTCCGCTCTCACCCATTCTTCGTCATGAAGCACGGATGCGATGATGTAAAGGGGAGCCGTAGTGAACCATTCACGGTTGTAGCACTGTTGCAATTTTGATTTATCCTCATCATTGCAGACGATGTGGAATCGCCATGGTTGTTTATTCACTGCCGAAGGTGCCATGCGCACACATTCCATGAGATAGTCTAATTTTTCCTTTTCTATATTGCGTGGTTGATAAGCCCTGCAACTGTATCTGTTCTTCACAAGTTCTAAGAAATCTTTCATGTTGTTGAGTTTCGGAATAGGATAAAAACGGTTATGAATAAAATATTGCGTTACAAAGTTAGCGATAATATTCAAGAAAAAAGATAGAATTGGTGAAAAAGTTCTGTCTTTACAGTATTATTAAGTTAGGAGTTAGGAGTTAGGAGTTGGCTATCCAGTTCATTTTTCTTCAGGAGCAAGCCGCATGGCAACTCCTAACTCCTAATTCCTAACTCCTAACTAATTTTATGTCGAGAAGAATGGTGCATGAGGATGGGAGAAGCCCTGCGATTCATCAACAAGTCGTATCAGATCATCTCAGGCTTTATTGGTAGGTTTGCAAATGGCATCCTGCTCATTCCATTCTTCCGTATTTCATTTCCTCGCCCTCTTTGTCATACTGCTTGCGCTTGCCAACGGGAGATTCAGTCAGAGTAATCCTAACCACTGCTGTCCGTTCGAGACTTCTGGTAATAGCATCATCGAAAGCATCCATGTGGTGAGGGAGAAAACGCTGGCAGATAGCTCTCAGACCTGCAATCTTCTCTTCTCGGTCTGTCACAATCTCAGCTTTACCAACGGCTGTTGCCGATTTGTACTGTAGCGTAAAACTTCCGTCTTTCGGGCCAACCGTAGGCGCACATTTGGTAACAGCCGACAGAAACACCGTCGGATTATGTGCTATGCAGTCCAGCTTGTCACCCTCCAAGGCACAATGGAAATAGAACGTCCTCTCATCAGTCCGAGCCAACGACAGGGGTAATCCGTATGGACTCCCATCTGGCTTAGTCATGCTGACAGTCACGTATGGAGCCTTATCGAAAACCTCCAATGCGAAGGCGGCATCCATCTCTCTGCTTGCTTTTCTCATCTCTTTACTTCTTGAACGATGAAATTACATACACAGGCTTCTCTTCATGGTGAGTACAATCATGATGGTCGCATGATTCCAAAGAATCCTGTAGTTCTCCGTTTTGATATGCCTTGAGTACGTCATCCACCTTTCCGTGACAGCCTCTAATGACGGTGATGCCGTGAGCTGACAGCTTGTTGTAGGCACCCATTCCCATATTGCCAGCCAGCATCAGGGTAATCCCCATCTTCTGCATGACAGAGGCGATATTCGACTTGCATCCGCATCCTTCAGGAGAATCCAGACGCTCTTGCTTTACAACCTGGTTTTGTTCGTCGAGTGTTACTACGGTGTAATAGGCGCAGTGTCCGAAGTGGTCGTCAACCATGCCATCACGTATTGGAATTGCTAATTTCTTCATCATTTTGTTGTTTTTATTATTTATTTAAGTTTGACTTCGTCGAGCTAAAGTTTCGGAAGTTCCAAACGCTTCATTTTCAACAACGAATAAAACGAATCAT
>SAMEA3663257__coassemble_826_pt1 | contig 9935 bp, 6 predicted proteins | sample SAMEA3663257__metabat2_high_PE_025 | metagenome-assembled genome bin SAMEA3663257 (sample SAMEA3663257) | pig gut metagenome | biome: pig gut; feature: pig-associated habitat; material: faeces | place: China | collected 2013 | reverse complement strand
GATTTTAAGGCTTGCGCCACACTACGGATTTTGCACTTCTATCTTGAACTTAGGTGAGTTCGGTGTAAGAATGGCGCCTTCGGCGGCTTTAGAAAAATATGAGAAAACAAAAGAAAATAAGAAAAAAAAGAGAAAGTGGAGTGCCTCTTTTCTTGTATTTTTCTATTTTTTTTCTTGTTTTTCTAAAGCCCGCAAAGCGGTAAAAAGAACTTCCGAAATAAAGTTCTCTTATACCGAACTGGCGTCAAATTAGTTTCAGAAAAAGCAAGTTGAAGTTCTTGCGCTGAATTGTTACACAAAAAAAGATGCCAGCGTAAAACACTGGCATCTCTCCTCCTTTTAGGTAATGAAACAGCCCCTCTCGCTGTTGCACTTTGAAAGTGCGTAGGGACGATCGGGTTCGAACCGATGACCTCTGCAATGTGACTGCAGCGCTCTAAACCAACTGGGCTACGCCCCTCTCATTACCGTTACCGAGTGCAAAGGTACGCATTTTCTCCAAATTCACAAGCATCTTCCCCGTTTTTTCTGCAAATATTTTTTCTTTTCCCCATTTCTCCCTACATTTGTAGTTGTATAACATCTACTTTGAAGACAGATATGAGAAAAATACTGATAGATGCCCACACCCACACCGTAGCGTCGGGACACGCCTACAGCAGTCTGCAGGAGATGGCGCAAGCCGCCTCGGACAAAGGTCTGCAAGTGCTGGGCATCACCGAACACGGTCCCAGCATCAAAGGCACTTGCCCCCTCGTCTATTTCCGCAACATGTTCGTCGTGCCCCGCCATCTCTACGGAGTCCGTATTCTGATGGGGTGCGAGGTCAACATCCTCGACACCGAAGGCCGTCTCGACCTCAATGACGAATATCTCAATCGGCTTGACATCGCCATTGCCGGCATCCACGAGAAATGCTATCAAGGAGGAACCAAAGCAGAGAACACTGCAGGCATGCTCAACGTCATCCGCAACCCCAAGATACACATCATCAGTCATCCGGGCGACGGAACGGCAGAACTCGACTTCGAGCCCCTTGTGTTGGCAGCCAAAGAGTCCCATACCCTGCTCGAAATCAACAACCACTCTCTTGCCCCTCAGCGCAACAAAGCGGCAGCCCGCGACAACAATCTTCAACTGCTGCGCCTCTGCAAGAAGTACGAAGTACCCACCATTCTCGGGAGCGATGCCCACATCTCCTTCCAGATAGCCGACTACGACCGTCTGGTGCCCCTGTTGTCAGAGACCCAATTCCCCGACGAACTCATCATGAACTTCTGGCCCGACCGTTTCTTTGAGTATTTAGGACTCCCCAACGGCTAAGGATTCACTGGCACATTCTTTCACATCCCCATTCCTGTAAATTTTCCACCCAATCGCCGCCATGAGCAAAGTCATGAGGGGGCTGATGAGGTTGAAGAAGCAGTAGGGGAGATAGACGATAGTGGGGACTCCGAGAACAGCCGCTTGTGTCATACCGCAAGTGCTCCATGGAATGAGGACAGAAGTGACAGTGGCGACATCCTCGGTGGTTCGGCTGAGGAGTCGAGACTCGTAGCCCTGCTGGCGGTAAGCGTCGCGGAACATGTCTGCTGTGAGGACGATGGAAATAAACTGGTCGCCAGTGGTGATATTCAGGAAGAGTCCGGAGCAGGCAGTAGTGCCGACGAGACTGAAGCGGTTGTGAGCCATGCGGACGATGACTCGGGTGAGACTCTTGATCATGCCGCTTGCCACCATGCTGGAGCCGAAACACATGGCACAGATGATAAGCCAAATGGTGTTGAGCATGCCAGCCATGCCTCCAGTGGAAATCAGGTCATTCAGTGCGGCATTCCCCGTGTCGATGGCTGTGGAACCGTAGAAAGTGATGGCAAGCCCCTTGAGCAGGGACAGGGAAGAGGAAAGTTCATTCGTGTCCGCAATCTGGTGGAGGATATGCGGCTGGAGGATGAGTGCCGTGATGCCCCCCATGATGGCAGAAGCAAACAACGTGATGACAGAAGGCACTCGTCGTGCGATGAGTACACCCGTAATGATTGGAACGAGCAGTGTCCACAGCGAAATGTTGAAAGTGCTGTTAAGTCCCTCCATATATTCCGTCACCTGTAGGTTTCTCCCCGCATCATTGCCCAATCCTGCAATGAGAAAGATGGTGATGGTGATGATGAGGGTGGGTACGGTTGTGTACATCATATAGCGTATATGCTTGAAGAGGTCAGTGCCCGTGACCGATGAAGCGAGGATGGTCGTGTCGCTGAGGGGAGACATCTTGTCACCGAAGTAGGCACCAGAGATAATGGCACCCGCAGTCCATGCGGTGCTGATGCCCAGTGCCTCGCTGATGCCCAGCAATGCCACGCCAATAGTGGCGATGGTGGTCCACGAACTGCCCGATAGCACAGAAACCAATGCGCTGATGACACAAGCACAGACCAGAAAAAACTGGGGCGATATAATTTGTATGCCATAATAAATTAACGTGGGTACCACTCCGCTGATCATCCACGAGCCCGAGAGCATGCCTACAGCCAGAAGGATGATAATCATGATTGCTATATTGCTGATGGTCTTGGCGAAACGCTCCTCGAAAGTTTTCCACGGCACGCGATAGATGCCCATGGATAAGGCGATACACACACACGCGCCAAAGATGAGCGCTATCTGACTGCCTCCACTCAACGAATCGCTACCAAAAAGATTGATGGCTGTTCCCAAGAAAGCGATGAGCACCACAACAGGGATGAGGGCAACAAGTGGATGTGGCAATCGGGTAGTTTTTGTCTTGTTCATGTCGTTTTTGAGTTAGTATTATTATAAAGTGTAATGTATTGGCAAAGGTATGAAGAAAGAATAAACTGCACAACATTTTGAGACTCTTTTTGAATACGTTTTTTGGGGGAATCATGCAGTTTGTGTTCATTTTCTCATTTGAGTTTCAATTCCACATAAGTGCGATTCTTATACTGCTTTTTCTCCGAGGCAGTTATTTCCACCTTGGAAACAATAGATTCTCCGTCAGAATGCAAGGTTGTGATTTGTTTTCAAATTAGTATCTTTGCAGAGTCATATACACTGAAAAGGAGTATATTTATTTACTTGTCTTCGTTGTGATTTGCTTTCAAATTAGTATCTTTGCAGAGTCATATACACTCCTTGGTTTCCCATTCTCTTGGGACACCGAGTTGTGATTTGCTTTCAAATTAGTATCTTTGCAGAGTCATATACACTTCATAAGGATAGATTTGAATATGTAGATTGTTGTGATTTGCTTTCAAATTAGTATCTTTGCAGAGTCATATACACTTGTATGCAAGCAAGGGCAAGAGTGAAAGTTGTTGTGATTTGCTTTCAAATTAGTATCTTTGCAGAGTCATATACACCAAAAGCCTTGTACGTTGAATTTAGATACATGTTGTGATTTGCTTTCAAATTAGTATCTTTGCAGAGTCATATACACCGGTTGCGTTTGCTGCCCCTGCTTCGTGGTTGTTGTGATTTGCTTTCAAATTAGTATCTTTGCAGAGTCATATACACCAAACTACTTCGTAGGGGGTCTATTGCCATCGTTGTGATTTGCTTTCAAATTAGTATCTTTGCAGAGTCATATACACCACATCAAATTTAAGGGAGTATGAAGCAGCTGTTGTGATTTGCTTTCAAATTAGTATCTTTGCAGAGTCATATACACCCAAAGCGTATGGTAAAATTTCAGGTTTATAGTTGTGATTTGCTTTCAAATTAGTATCTTTGCAGAGTCATATACACCTTTGTGTCTTCTCTCAACACTCTATTCACAGTTGTGATTTGCTTTCAAATTAGTATCTTTGCAGAGTCATATACACCACCCGTCAAACTCTGCAATGTCGGAGCCTCGTTGTGATTTGCTTTCAAATTAGTATCTTTGCAGAGTCATATACACCTTCAACTGCGTATGCGGAAATCGTTTCACGTTGTGATTTGCTTTCAAATTAGTATCTTTGCAGAGTCATATACACCTCTTTCCAGATTCCTGATGTCATCTTGCAAGTTGTGATTTGCTTTCAAATTAGTATCTTTGCAGAGTCATATACACCTGAGCATCAAAATAGTTTTGGGTGTTTCGAGTTGTGATTTGCTTTCAAATTAGTATCTTTGCAGAGTCATATACACCACCGAGCTTCGTCTGGTACAGCTGGCACAAGTTGTGATTTGCTTTCAAATTAGTATCTTTGCAGAGTCATATACACCACAATCTTTGTAAATAAAAGATTCTGAAATGGTTATGAATGCAAATGGAAAAGAAAAAAGAATGGGATATGACACAAGAAAACCAGCTCGAAGGCTGGTTTTCTTGTTTTTAGAACAATTCTAACTGAACGCCGGGGGCTTTTGGCTCGGTTGGTTTTTGTCCATAGAAAAGTTGCATGTTGCCAAACTGTTTGTCAGTTATGGTTAGCAATCCGACCTTCCCGAACTCAGGAAGGAAAGATTTAACTCTTTTTAAATGTACGTCGGCATTTTCGCTGCTGGCACAGTGGCGGATGTAGATGGAGAACTGGAACATGGTGAACCCGTCGCTCTGGAGTTTCTTGCGAAAATCCATATAGCGTTTTTTGTCCTTCTTGGTTTCGGTGGGCAAGTCGAAGAATACTAATATCCACATGACTCGATATTCGGTGAGGCGTGACAGGCTGCTCATGTCTTTTTCTCCTTACAGTTCGGGATAGGCGATTTTGCGCAGTTCGCCGTTGAAGCACTTGGCAAGACTGGCGGTGGTCTGGCCGACGGCAATCATGAGCGGACTCCGCTTGCCGTCCAGCACCACGTCGAGCGCGGGGATGGTGAGCAGGGCTGCCTTGATGCTTCGGTTCAGTTCGCTGTAGTCGGGATACTCCTGCATGATTTGGACGACCAAATCATCCACATAGGGGCGGTAAGGCTCCATGATGTCATCGGCCAGGCAATAGGCATTGTAGCGGTTGTGGTGATGGATGCCAAGTGTCGGCAGGAGTCCGCTCCCCACCAATCCGCGAGCCACGCAAGCCCTCAGGATGGCATAGCCATAGTTGAGAAGGTTGTTGGGTGGGTCTCCTTCACGTCCGCGCACAAAATTGGGCAGGGTGGGGAAGAGGTTGCGCCAGTAGTAGGCAGCGGCACGGGCTTCGAAGTTGTCGGGGTCGCCGCTCCTCACTTCGTTTGCCCACACCTGCATGTTCTTGACAATCGCCCCTGTGTTTTTGCTGAGCACCGTTGCCTGATTGAGAATTTTCTGTCGGACGGTCTGCTGCCAGAGTTGCTTCTTCAGTGGCAGCGACGCATCTATTTGAGTGCGGAACCGTTCGCTCTGTGTGGTGTTTCCGCAAAGCGGCAGCATCAGTCCCACGGGCAAGTCCGTGCTGTCGCAGGTGATGATGGCGCAGCTGTTGGCCAGCAGTGCCTCCATTGCTCCCGTCGTGATGGTGATGCGCCTGTTGTCGAGCACCACCACGCCGATGTCCTCAATCGGGATGGTCCTTTCTGTATCCTGTTTGAACGACTCTTCCAATTTGTCGGCATCGGGCTTCCGCAACACCAGTTGGGCGTTGCGGAGGCTGAGGTAGATGGGGGTGCCGAAGTAGAGGGTCTTTTTGATCATAGGCTAATATTCTCCTACGGCTACGATTTGGCCGATGTGATTGACACGTACTTTGACGATTTGGTTTACAAATCCTAGCGATTTGAATTGTTTGTATGTAATATCTTTAATGTTATTAGTGACCGATGTCTCTAAATGATGCCTAAATATATAATCTCTCACGATGGCATTTCCATAACTCTTTTTTGACATACTTTGTACTCGATAAAGGTTGGTGCTGATGAGAGAATAATACTGTGGGTCGTTAAGATTGATATCCTTCGGGTCAAATCCTTGTTTTGAATTAGGAAAAACAAAATACTCGTTTTGTTTCATTGAAAAAAGGAATTTCCACCCTAAATGAGAATTGTACTGTTTGTTAATAATACTCTCTCCTTCGTTGGCTCTGATGACAGCTTCGTAAAAAGAGACAACTTCATCGTGTATATCTCCATTTTCGTCGACATAAAATGCTGTGTGGTGATTCCCGTCAGTTAAGATGAAATCATTTGGAATGGAGTGCCCATTTTTATCAGTAATGATATTACCAAATTTGTCTCTTTTTGAGTGGATTGCTTCAGCGCTTAAAACGCCTCTTATTTTTACATTTTTAATACAGATGTCTTTTTCTTGATTAAGCCATATTGGATTTTCGTCAAGATTAGAAAAGGCTTTTGTAACGTCGTATTCTGAATCCTTGTAGCGTTCAAGAAGAATATCTTTGATATGCTTGTCTATAACCTTGTCAATACGTTTTAGAACTTTTTCTTTTGTTCGATCTTCTTTTTTCTTTCCTAATAAGTATGCAGAGATATCAACCTTTATGGTGTAGATAGTTTCCATTGTCACGCATTTCACCTTGATAGGCACGTCATGCGTGTGCAAATCGTCCAGCCAGATGGGTGTCTTTTCCAAAGAATTTTTCCCGGTGAATGCTTTCTTCACATCGCCATTGTATGAATCAAGACGGTGCTGTAATGCTTCTCTGTAAGACTTGTTGGCTACAGTGGCAATTTTCTCCGCATCAAAGGACGAGCCGACTTTCTCTTCTTTGGTCACATATCGCTGACTGCTGCCATAAATGGTTTCATTGTGTAATTGTCCGCGTGGGGTTAATTGAACACGTTTGTTGTAACCCTTTTCAGCCTTTTTCGACTTCGATTTGTTCACGTTGCGTGTAACAACTTTTGTCTTGGACTTGATAGATACGAGAATTTGTTCCAGTTGCCGTTTTGCTTCTGCTCGGAATTCATCCAACGGCATGGGTGGAAGAAATCGCAAACTTCCGTGTTTGTCGCGGTATAGTTCTTTTTGTTCAATGCCATAAATGCTGCTTGACTTGTCGCTTCGTGCATTCAGATTGTTTAAGTATTGGATGATACTCAACTTGGTGAATGCAATCGTCAATGCATCCATCGCATGGTGGCGATGGTCGTTGCGCTTTGTCCAGTCTTTAATGCGCAGAACCTCATTGCCATCCTTCTTGAATGTTTCGATTAGCCCTAATTCTCGGTATTTGGGCAGATTCAGTTCTTGCATGACATTGATCAATTGCCAATCTTCGCGTAGCCTGTCTGTAATCTTTCCGGTTGTTGGTACAACGGCTTTGACGATTTGCTCTAAGATTTCACGCGCCTTTCTTGCAATATATTGTGTGTCTCGCAAGTCACGCATGATGAAATCTTCTGGTATTTCATCAATTGTCATCAGCAATTTGTCGTGCTTGGCTTTCCCGATGGTGTTTTGCTTGAGCAGTTCATCTATTCTCTTCTTATATGCTTTTGCACCTTCCTCTCCGTATTTTCCTTTTACATAGTCAAAGGCGGTTGCGTTCGATTTCTCCTGGTTGATGCTGCGGCTTTCGAGTGTCTTGTTGGAGAAGGAATCATCGAACAGTCGTGCCTGCGGAATGATGTGCTCTATATCGAACTCACGGCTAAACAGTTTTTCTTTAGGGATGTAAGTGTCGGAATAAAGCGTTTTGTATCCATTGTCTTTCAGCTCTTCGTAGAGTTTATAGCGTATGATGTCGTTGCGGCTGACATGCTCTATGTTGAAAGGGGCAGCCTGAAGAATCTTTTTGATTCTCTCGTGATTGGCATTTGCAGCATTGATTTCAGTGGTTGCTTTTTCGCGTTCCTTTGCGCTATTCTTCAGGTCTCGTGCCATTTCTATGCGGATTTCGTCAAGGGGACCATAGGTCTTGACGACTTCATTCACCACATTGATCATCTGATTGAGAATCTTCTCAACGACAGGATTCCGAAGACTATTCTTGGGCAACACGTCCAGATGGTCTTTCAGTTCTTTTTGATCGATTTGGTCTTTGGTCAGTGAGCGTTTGGAGTGATTGTATCCAGCATATTCGCATGCCAAACTATAATTGTTGCCGGCTTTCAAAAATGGAAGCACCTTCCTGATGGCTTTTGCGCTGAGGCTTCCATAATCGGGTTTGAATGAAATGGCTGCAATGACTTTGGCATAGTCATCATTGTCGAATTTGAAGAGGTCTCGTATTTTCTTCACCAAACTTTCGTCGCCAGTTTTAGAATTGTCACCTTCATAGGAATAGAGCAGATGCCAAAGTTGGTACATGGGCTGTTTGTCAAATTGCTTGCCTTCAACGGATGCGTCAAAATAGAGTGGGGCAGTGTTAAACCCTAACCCTGCAAAAACCTTTTCAACGACATCAAAGATTTGTTGTGCATTCAATTTCTCAAAATTATAGCCTTCATGACCAGACATTTCGACAATCTTCATATAGGCTTCGAACAATTTGGTTTGAGTTTCATTGCCTTCAAGTTCCTTGAAGTTCATGTCAAGTCCTGCTGCCTTGCCATATAGACATTTTAATGCCTGTTGTTTGGTCATCTTGCCCTTAATGTTTAGTTCAAAGGCGAGCGTGTTCATTTCTTCTTCAGTCAAATGGCGTTTAGTTGCTTTGCCGTTTCCGAAGAGGTCGGGGGTTGCTTTGGAATCATTGATTATCACATCATTCAAGCGTTGCCACATGCGGAACTCTTGAAATAGGGGAGAGGATTTAGGACATACTTTACATCCGATTGTGACAGTCTTCTTCACCCCGTCAACTTCCACTTCCCGTTGCTCATTTTCCAATTCGCAAATTGCCACCATGCCCTTTTGGCTTTTCAAAGGACGCTGGTAGAAGATGATCATGTTCCCAATGTCTTTCTTGAGTTCAAAGGTGAGTTCTGGGTGATACCTGGATTGTGTATTCCAGATGGTTTCAAATTCATCAAGATAGTCTTGTCGGTAGAAGACCTGGTTTTTCAAACTGACATTTGGGTTCTTGTCTAATTCCTGCATGAGATACTGCCCAACGGTAAGTTTGTTGAAGTACAAATTTTTGCTTCTGTCACTGATTTCCCCTAAATATCCGCTTGAGCCATTGATGAATCCGTTTAAGTCGCTGATGACATAAGCAACTTCTTCAATACTGAGTTGACGAGTTAAGCCATCGACACGCCATTCGTATGCTTGACGTTTCTTGTCCTTGCTTTTGTTGTCAGCGGTATGAATCCCATAACGTGCGTAGAAAATCTTAGAGGTGTTGGTCTTGCTTTTACCTTCAAGCACTTTCATGAAATCTGGTGTCAATATGTCGGGGTAGAACGTCTGTTGTTTCTCCCATATTTTTTGCAATTCGGCACGAAGGTCTGATTGGTAAAAGTCGGGAAGATATTTCTTTTCATTACGAAGAAGTTGGAGTGAGTATTGGCCCGGAGTTATATCTTTTTCATAGAGCGTTTTGGCCACACTCATTCCAACCACTAACTCTCCTGCGTCATTGGATTTCGCCTTTCTGCTACTTTTGTAACCACGCTTTTTGTTAATCATGAGTAACACGCGGGCAAGTTCTTCCAACGTGATTTCTTCTTTAGCGGCTTTAGCACGGAGGCGATAGGTCTCGAATGTGGTTTTATTGCCGTTCTCGCATAAGATGGACTCATTATTGATAAAACCATTCTCTTTTAAGCAACTTATCAAATTCTCTCTACGCAATTTATAGCGTTGCAAATTGCGGCGCATGCTGCGCTTTAAGGTTCTATCTGCATTGGTCGTGATTGGTTTTCCCTTCTCAAAGTTGGTTTGTTCATCAACGGTCAAAGGGTTTACACGAACTCCCAATTTAACGATAGAAGATTTTTCTTCCTTGTTTGTGGCTTCATTCACCACTGCCCAGCCGATGCTGTTTGTGCCTAAATCGAGGCCTAAAATCTTTTTCATATTGGTTTCGGTGTTTCTAATTTGAAGGTTTTAGAGTTATTTTGCCGCCAAATTTACGGAAAAACAATAAAATTGTCAAAATAAATTTGCA
>SAMEA3663257__coassemble_681_pt1 | contig 12078 bp, 11 predicted proteins | sample SAMEA3663257__metabat2_high_PE_025 | metagenome-assembled genome bin SAMEA3663257 (sample SAMEA3663257) | pig gut metagenome | biome: pig gut; feature: pig-associated habitat; material: faeces | place: China | collected 2013 | reverse complement strand
TGCCGTAACACCATCCCATCATCCCCTTTTCATCTGTGGCCAAGCCCTTTATTCCACTTCCACCACTTCCCTTATTCCGCTTTCGCCACCACCCTCCTTACACTGCCCCAAAATCGACGTCGTCGACATCGGCAAGTCGACATCGACGACATCGGTTAACCGACGTCGACGACATCGATTTAGAGGGTGTGAAACAAAGGGGAAAGAGGATGTGCCGTTACCGCACTTACACTTACGCCGTTGCCATAATCACCATGACGACAATTCCGCAATAAAAAGAAAGCGACATTGCATTAGAGAGGACTTATACATCTTTTCTTTCCTTCATCCATAATAAAACATCCTAACATGATGTTTAGATTATTCTTACAATGTCACTAATCTCAGAAATAGCCATCTAGTTCTTTATACACTTTTTCCCTATCTGCATCCATTCTGAAATTCCATTCCTTTGCTTTATCTGATGAAATGATTGTGATGGTATATGGGGCAGATGCCAACAAAGGCGCATTTAATCTAACTATTATCTCTTCTGTGCCATTTCGAACCAGCACAGATTCCGGATTGTCTGTGCCGGCATTTCTGTTTGCAACATGCTGAAAACCTTTTCCCTCAAAATAACGGGTGACCCATCCTATTTGAAAAACAAAATCTTCCGGGAATTGATTTCGGAAACCAGCTTCCATAAACAGCCCTAAAAACCAAAGAAAACCAACAATAGCCCCCCCAAGGATAAGGCAAATGAATCCCCACCACATTTCAAAGTACACACAAAGGATGCAAAGGGCAAGAAAAAGAATAAAATATATGGATTTCTTTATTTTCATATGGCTTATGTTTTAAAAAACATCATTGGGATACTAACCATGCCAAGATAATATTGAAACCTATTAACAATAGGAATAAGATGACAAAAATGATGATATTGACAGCATAGTATGAACAATGCCAGATACTAGCAATATGCTGCAAATCACTAACACACCTGTCAAAAGCTCTATTGAAAGGAAGGCGATAGTGACGCAACATCAGCACAAATCCCGTCAAATACATGAAGGCATAGCACCATGCACTTAACATGACGACCCACCACATACCTTCATGTGCCAGAGACGGACACATAAGACTTTGTACAAATGGTAAACATCCAGACAACACAAGCACACCACCTTGTATCCACAAATTGAAGATAACAGATATTTGTTTATAAGTCAATCCGAAACACTTCCCAAGCCCTTGTAAAAAAAGAACGCACAAGGCAAAAGGAATGGTGATGATGTATTTAATCCAATTCATTATTTTCTATTATGTTATACCCCTTGACAACACAAAAACAATCATTGTTCGTTTCTTCATGTTCCCATTACCATCCACATTAATAGAAGATGACAGTCATCCCTCCCTCATCCGAATGAACGGGACGCAACAGCACCTCTTCCCAACGGTAATAATCATCAATTTTATCTTGCTCGTCTTGATGACACTCACCATAATAGGAAGATATGCCTTTTGCCAATGCAGCTATCGCTTCTTTAGACTTTTGAGAAGTCATGAAATCCAAGGAAAAGACATACACCATTCCATCTTTTTCCTTCCATTGTATATTCATTCCACATGGTACACCACAAAAGAGGACTTTGCAATAACCCCGTTCTTCATCAAGATTGCCATCCAAAGAAAAGACATCCACCTTTTCCTCCATCATCTTCACAATGGAAGCAACGTCTTTACCCTGAAGAGGAATGCCAAAGAAATTCGTACACCGCACATCTTCCTCTGCTATCGGGTTCTCTGTCGGCGCCATATCAGATGATTGTTCTTTGTGGGTGCAAGAGAATGATACAAGAAGCATCACCAAGGCATATAGCAAAAAATGAATCTTTTTCATTACATTGTCAGATAAAATCCTCATACTCCTCATAATCTTCATAATAATGATAATAATCTTCATAGTTTTCATAATCTTCCGACATTAACCAGTTACAAGCATTCCTTGGGTCAAAAAAGCGGTGATATGCTTTAAGAGTATATTTCCCTGCCGAAAGTATTCCGGCAAGATACCCACATTCGCCTTGAGGAGTTTCTATAGCACTAACATAATGGTAAAAATAGTTATACCAATCATCGTCTTTGTCACCACCCACAGGTTTAATCCATACATCTTGTTCCATTTGAGGATTATATGCCTCCACATAGTGATACACAAATGGAAGACGATCCATAAACCCGCCATGACTGTATTCTCCAACGAAATATTTCAAGAGTTCCTCGCCTTTCACGAGTTGAAATGCCTCAAAATCAAGATGGTTGTCGCCTTCATATACAAACACATACACACCGTTTTGAGGTGCGACGTCTCCCTTGTTCAAGGCAATCCACGTTTCTTGAACATCCCATATGCGCTCAATCTTAAAAGTCAATTGCTTGGGACTTTTACATGAATAGGCTTTAATATAGTCTTTACCAGAGAGCTGAACATCAGCTATATAATAGCACGTAGTCGTCCCTTCTAGTTTCGTATACACCATTTCAAAGATGCCTTTCTTGCCTATAATGTCTTTTATTTCCATTTCTTTCTAAAATTCTATTGTGTAGTGAGGCCACCTCGCATCCAATGCCACCCAATTACTCTACAAGCAACTCTTCCGGATAGATAAATGCCCCACAAACTGAGTATTCTGGATAATCATCTACACGAAAGTTTTTCTCGACACCTATCGACTCACAAAATGCATTATACTCTTTTACTTCATTATAATTTATGTCTTCATCAACAACAATCATTTTACCCATCATTTTCGCTATCTCACACTTTTGCTCTTTTGTGAGTTCCCGGATAGCATCCAATGCTTGGGAAGTTTTTAAATTATCCACATCTACTTGATAATCATCACAAAAATCAAATAATTTGATTACTTCATTCTTGTAAGATATTTCCTTTTCATGCACAATTTTATCAGCTTTAAGTATTTCATCCAAAAGCTTGACAACAGCAATTTTAGCATTGTAATTTAGTCCTTCCATATTTATTCACAATCCTAATTTGTTAATTCTTAAACATATCCAATTCCATCTATCTTTATTTGAATCATAACCGTATACGATTAATGCTTTAACAAGTTCACGATTGGAAACATTGGTGCTATTAACTAGATTCGGACTTACAAAAGCATTTTCGTTTCCAAATTTTAAAAAGGCAAAAGGCTGAGTATCTCTTTTCTGAATCATCCCTTCGGCCTCTTTCACATAACTAAGATTAGACAAAAGTGTTGATCGGCGGGCACTCAATAATCGGAGTTTTCCATTTGTATCGGAGATGAAATTTATCTTCAAAACATCCCCCACCTTAACATTGAAACGCAATTTTTGTTTCATCGATTTTTCATGTCCATATACCATTGTCACTTTTTGTGATCTATCATTGGTTTGTGTCACAACAGCAATAGCCTCTTCTGTTCCAATACATAAGATTTCATCGGTGATTGCCATATAATTGACAGGATTACCACCATTAGCCTCCACAGATTGAATCCATGGTTGATGAACCCAGCAATCAATCTCATATGGCAGACGCCACCCCTGCGAAAGATAACATCTCGTAACCTGCTCAATTTGGTACTTCGCATAATCCAATTGATTCCGTTGGATGTATAGTGCTGCAAGTTTGATTCTAACCCTTCCTAGAAAGTTCTCTTGAGTATGACAATGTACAGCACGGAGTAAACAAGCCAATTGTTTCTCTGGTTCATTGACAAAAACATCACTTAACAACGACCACACCCAAAATTCTGTTATTTTTCTCCTCACAAAAGGCATTATGACCCTTAGAGCATCCTCAACAGAAGCACCCAACGCCAAAAGCATTTTTCCATAAAAATATCCCGGATAGAGCATTTCTGGATGGTTTTCAATCAATTCATCTATCTGGGGAAGGAATTCTTCTATTCTCCCAAGGTCATTTAGTTGGAGAAGGGCTTTCGATTTGGCGATATAAGCCCGTTCTGCAAGCGACAAGACTGTTCTACCATTCTGTAACTGATATGGTGTATAGTCTTCTGGCAATAAATTATTAAAATTCCACCAATCGATAAAATCAGCCATTTCCCTCCAACCTTCACACTTGATAAAACTTTGTAAAAGGAACGAATATCCTTTTGATGCGACAAAAGCATAGCCTCGTAAAGTCGAAAAAATCCTAGACAATTTGACTGATGTATCAATACCTGTTGGAGAGATGCAGGCTTTTACATATCCTGCCACTTTGTACAAAACATTCTCAAACAGCATATTGTCTTCTGAGATCGTTAACTGATCCAACGATTTCAGCTCATCTAAGTGCGAAACCAATGATTGATAATTGGCAGTCTCCGTATCATTTTTTATCAAATAATACAAAGCCCAGCCCATTTCACGTTGTGCCCATGGAAGCTGTTGCTCCATATCTGCCCGAGCCAAATTGTACGCCTGTTGAACCTGACCAGACTTACACATTGAAGTTATTTCATTTACCGATGATGGCATAGTTATTCCATAAAATGGTTACTAATTTCATTTATAACTGCAATAAGTTCGTTATCATCAGTTCCAAGCATTGACATTGGTTTTGCATAGGTAACATAACCTTCATCATTTATGTAAACCATAATACACGAGAAAGAATTACATGTTCTCATATAATAAACCACATGATGAGCTTCAAGATGTTCCACCACATTAGTAATTTGGATGGATAATCCATCACATGCTGAACGAATCATATTATATAGTTTCTCATAAAGATCGTTAGAAGGTGTATAGTTGAATACAAACGGGAAACGCCGTTCATTATTGAGCAATTCCAACACAAAAGAAGTATGCTCATTGAAGGATAATGTGGTTGCTCGAGAGAAAAGACCTCCTTCCTTGTATCTTATATCATAACTATCAACTCCGAGAGGAGTCTCTATCTGATATCTTTCCATATAAGACAGACTCATCACACCCACAACACGATATGGAGTCCCAACCATATTCTCCATAATGCACCAATATTTGGCTTTCAAGAAATTCATTGATGAATCAGCATGGAAAGGAGTTGAAGCGGTATCACCTACAATACGACATTCAGGATTCATATTTCTACATTTCTGTATAGAATCTATACGGAACCTTGAGAAAGGAGTAATATGAGGAAGATTGGTCACGTATAACGTCTTTTGAGCGCGTGTTGTTGCAGTATATGCCCACCTAAGACAATCATCACTAAGGCCTGTTCTTCCTGTATAATCAACAAAGACCTTGCCCCACTCTCCACCTTGGCACTTGTGGCCAGTAACTGCATATCCATATTTTGCTCTAACCGCATTATAAAATGGATCCGATAATAGAGCTTCTGTAAAAGCCTCTGTACCTGGTTCCAATGGGCGATTGCGCATACAAAAATTAACATAGAGTGCACGACTTTCATCAATAGAGATTGTGGCATTATCGCTCGTCAACAGATCTTCAAGCAGCATGCATTGCATAGGGTTTCCCATTCCATCTGTCACGGTTACTTGCACAAAATTCAGCTCTATGGTCACACGCTTTTTCTCACCTCCCTCTTGGATATATACAGGAGCTGACTGCTGAATTCTTGCACCAACAGACAAGACTGGCACAAACTCACCATTCATACGTCCCAACCTGTAGTTGTTTTGAGTAATTAACAACACGTCTCCTTCCCTTATTGGCACATCACCCCCATAAAGGCTCAAACGAATCTCCTTGTTGTATCTGGCCGCAGATTTATTGGAGAAACAAATTATCACACTATCATGAACGGGAGACTGTTTCCTATATTCAAGATATTTTCTGAGAAAATCTTCTGGACGTACAGTTTCTACATCATTCTCCTTTTCTGCAAACACGAAATGATTGCGTCGCTCACTTTGCAGCAGGTCACGTATCATCATTGCATTTTTGAGTATGACACTCTCACCTCTTTGACGAAGAACCTCCGTTAATTCTTCCTCATAAACTTCCAACCCACGCTCTTCAAAATACTCTTTTCTTAACGCACTAGAAACAGACTCTCCGACAGGTGGAAGCTGTGCTGGATCTCCTACGAAAATTATCTTTCCGCCAAAAGACGGACGAACAAATGTCAGTAGGTCTTCCAACAGATTGTCTGTTCCAAACACAAATAATTCACTTTCCATCTTTCGCGAGCACACCATTGAGGCCTCATCCACGATAGCAACAATTTTGTGGTCATCATTACAAATTGGGAATACAAGTTTGTACTCAGACGCAACTACATCATCTGATTCTTTGGGGACAACACACGCTTTACCATATATTGCTTTGTGTATTGTAACAGCCACATGCCCTGTCTTTTGGGAAAGAACTCTAGCTGCTCTACCCGTTGGTGCCATCAGCCTTACATCATGATGCTGAGCTATATAATCGGCAACAATCCTAACCATTGTTGTTTTGCCTGTGCCCGCATAACCACGAAGAATGAAAACAGAAGCATCACTATCCAAGAATGCTTTTATCTTGTTAAAAACTTTGTTTTGTTGTTGAGTAAGTTGCATCTTTTGTATTCACTTTTAGCTTCTATATATGGAACGCTATATCCTAGTTACAAATGTATACAAGGAAAGCAGCCTAGCGAACGGTCCCCTTTTAGTTGAAATCAATTTCGGCTATTCTAATAACTGTAAATCCTCCTCACGAACAAAGCGTGGGTAGTATTTCTTGGTACTGTTACTGGTATTCTCTTTGAAGTTCAATATTTTGACTTTCTTGCCTATCAAGTCTCTGTTTCTAATAAGAACGGAATATTTGTTGTCAATATGGCAGTAGCCTTTTTCGTCCTGTTCTATTATTCCTTCAGGTTCATCATCTCTTGGATTCTCATCTTTAATGTATCTCTTCAAATTTTCCTCTTTATCTGGATGCTCTTCAACGTAACGCGTGAACCATGTTATAATTTCTATTACTGCAAATAATATTGATCGAATTATAAGTACATCGTGCGTATCGTGTATATAACGGCGAATCCCATATTGTAAGTCAGGCCTATCATGTGAACCATCTTGGACCAATCTAACTACGTAAAACAGAATTTCGTATAGAGCTTTAGGAAGAATATCATCATTAACACTGAATTTCAAATCTTTGTGTCGACATAAGAACTTGCTAAATTCATTTAGGGACAGCTTTTCTGGTACGATACCGAAATTTACTGCTACAGTGTTCATATTCTCAAGCAATGTTCGAAACTCATTGAGATTTTTTTCAGAATTCTGCAGGTCATTCTCTTGGTTTTTTATAAGGAGTGAACGGATAATATTATAAGAATTTCCATTGCAATGCTTATCGAAAGTCTTACAGCAAATAAGTTCATTTTCAAACTGATTATCTATCTGGAATTCTGCACTATTTATTTTAATTACATCCTTTTTAATTCTGTCTAGCAAGGGTAATAAGCCATTTGTTTTGAAAAATATAGCATCATTATCTTTGAAATAGTTCAGTTCGTCCTCATCCACAAAGTCTGAGAGATTAACACGTTGAGTGTAAAGGTAGAAAGGTATGTGTTTATATAGTTCCCTTAGCTGCATAGCCCTTCTAAGTCCAGAAATATCTTCCTCGTTTGATGGAGTAAATTTTCTTGATGTAAAGTTCGCATCAACAATTACTGCATCAATGCGATGATTGACGTTTTTTAACTTCTCTTCTAGCATAGCAGCATTATTGCATTTTACGACATCGATATGCTGTATTGAAAGCAATGCCCTACTGGTTTCATCCAGCAAAGCATCGATTTCATCATCAGCCCAAATAATCTGATATAACTTATCCATATCAAAACAAAATGAAAATTACAACGTTATTGGAATGGTAATCATGAATGTAGTCCACCATTCATCTATTTCTGTAGATGAAACCTTTTCACTTATAAAGTCAAGGGTTCCATCCATCGACGAAACTATTTTATACACATGACTACCGCCAAGCCCTGACCGTCCAGTCTCTGTGCCAAATTTTCCGGAGGCAATATAATCCTCAATGCTAAAGTCTTTCGGCATCGGCTTACCATTATTACCTATGGATATAATGACAGCATTCTCATCTCCAAGTGTAGTACGGTCAAGATGTATCTTAATCTTGTTGTCTGGGGATTTCGTTTTATTGAATCCATGTCTGTTTGCATTATCAAGCAGGCAGTCCATCATAATTGTAAGGGCTGTCTCGTTTGCAAAAATAGTACCACCCTCTTCAAGCTCGCCATCACAATAGAATTCGATAGAGAAGGTCTTTGAGCCATAGTTCTCCCATCCGAGCATGTATCGTTCTATGAACTCAACAATGTTTATCTTCTCCTTTGGGTACTCATTAAAATCAACTCCATTCACCTCTATCAGCCGCTTGATATATCCAAAGTTGTCTCGGATATAGTTAATCGTCGACTTTCCTTTATCTTCCACTTCTAGCGAAAGGAGATCCAGAGCATTGTTGATTCGGGTATATGGAGTACCCAACATATGGATTAGATCCGAAGAAGTTTTTTTGAGCATTTTCTGCTCTTTTAATGCCACGATGTCATCAAGATATTTCTCTTCGGCTCTAAATTCGCTTATCCTCTCTTTTTGCTGTGACAAGGATGGAATTTCATATTTTAAAGAAGCTATTGAGGTGTAACTTATTTCAGTTAAGAAACATTCCTCCATAGTGTAAGAGGCTAAGTCTCCGTTCGGAAGAACAAACGCCTCAAAATAAAGGGAATAATCACGATTTTTGAGCAACTTCTCCCAAAAGCCTTGTTTGCACAGGAATAATACAAACTCGGGAACCATTATGCTAAAATCGAGGGAGAAAATCAAAAAGCCCTTAGGTGCATACTTACCCTCAGCTGTTTTCTCAAAACGTGCTGCAGGCACAAAGATAGGGTTCTCCTGATTAGCCATCACGTATGCCATACGGGGATTCTTCATGTCCAATATGAGAGCCTTTCTATCCACTTTATGGAAGGCTTGGTCGTTTACAATCCCATCAGAGAGATCAGACGGAACAACATAGATGGAATCCCAGTCCTTTGCAAAGTTGTCTGTAGTGAACACCTTACCTTTGGTCTCACTAAACTTCTCGAAATTAATCACACTCAGACTACTGCCCAAATTACTCATAAAGATCAAAAATTAAAATTAAACTTTATTTTGTTTGCAAAGTTACGCACTCTTTCCGAACTCTATGTTCGCGCTTAGGAATTGTTTTTTATTTCATCCAACAGGAACCTTTCAAGCGTGTCCTTGTCTGGGAGTTGGAGCAAGTAGGTGGACACAAAAAGTTGATTGTCCATTCCTGCAAGGGCGTATTCTACCATCTTCTTGCCCTTGCGAGTGCAGAGCAGAATGCCAACAGGAGGATTGTCGCCTTCATGCATCTCATTCTCCTTATAATAGGACACATAGGCATTGAGTTGCCCAAGATATTCATGGCGGAACTCATCGTTCTTCAATTCCACTATGACATTGCAATGAAGTATGCGATTATAGAACACCAAGTCTGCAAAATAGTATTCGTCGTCGATAATCATGCGCTTCTGCCTGCTCTCAAAACAAAAGCCTTTGCCCAGTTCCAAGAGGAAATCCTGAAGATGAGTGATGAGCGCGTCTTCAAGGTCGCCTTCTGTTATGACATCTTTTGCTTGGAGTCCTAAGAACTCAAAAGTGAATGGTTGGCGAATAACGAGTGCAGGCGAGGTGGTCTCTGGCTTGATGGAAGCAAGCAATTTCTTGGGGTCTTTGCTTACTCCACTACGGAAATATAGGTTGGTGGATATCTGACGACGCAGTTCCCTTACTGACCATGTACCTTTGATACACTCTGTTTCATAGAAGAAACGAGCCAAGGGATCGTCTTGGGTCATAATCTCACGAATGTGAGAGAATGATAACTTGGTAATAATCTCAATTGCAGGGGTTACGAATTTGTGCGACGCTGTCGCACTTTTTTGAGAAAGTCCGACATTATTGAATTGGTGCGACGCTGTCGCACCTTTTTCATCCATAGATTCATCAGACGGCATTGGATGAATTGAGACGGATAACAACTCTGCAATTTGAGGATAATACAAATAGAAATTTCTTGACACTTTAAAAAAGGTCAAGTTCAATCCCTTTGTATTCACACGCTCTTCCAAACGCTTCAAGAGGCGCTCGCCATACTTTGCTCTGTCACTGCCTCTCTGTTCGTACTCCACAATATAGCATCCGATGAGCCAATTGCGGAGAGTTGCCATCTGATTCACAGCACGGATGGCACCAGATTGGGCTGTCTGATGTGTCTGAAGGACAGATTGTGCCAGTTCATCGAAAGACGGACTTTGATGCTGCGCCCATCCCTCAACTATCTTTGTTAACAACTCTGGGGTTGATTCTATATCTTTTATGATGTCCATATCATTTGTTATTTTCAATTCCACTATATTGCTCCATCATCTCGCTCACCCTCTTCTTTACATCATCAGCAACAGTTCCATCAGAGCGTAGGACAATGAGGTCTTTCCCGTAGGAACACAATTCACGAATCAGTTCGTAGTTCTTAATGCAGTCAAGAGTAAAGAACATGCCACCTTGTAGCTGAGGAAACTCAGAACGAAGTTGTTGATCGGCATCACCCTTGATGGGTGTGTAGCTGCCATGAATAGGTTTGGTGTCCACATAGCCCTTCGAAGCATCACTCACCCAACACAGGATGTGTTCGACAGGACGGTCTTCGTATAATGACACACCTACAATATCGTCAAAACGTTCTGCAAGTTCTTCCGAGCATTGCTCATATGTTCTTTCGGGAAGTGGTTCCACCTCGTCTATCCTATCTAATGCGAAGTTCAGAATCTTATTGTCGCAGTCATCAGCACCAAGCAAGAACCAGCGGTCATTATACTGTTTCAGCAAATAGGGGTGGAAAACAATGCTTCGGATGGTTGCATCGGTGAATGTGTGGTACGACAATCGAATGACCACTCCATTAGAGATATTGTCGAAGAGTGTTCCCAGAAGATTTGAGTTCTTCAAATAGGGATTGTTGCTGAAACTGATGATTTGCCTGCGCTCCTTGAGCCCCAAACCCATCTTGAAATCATCAAGCCACTTGAAGTTGTCAAGACCATCAAATTGTCCGATGGTGTTCAAGACCTCGCACAATAAATTGCATTCCTCTTCTGTCAGTTCTTTCCGAAAGATGGAGAAGGAAGGATTCTCATACCTCAAGCATCTTTTGCCATTCACTCTGAATCTCTCAATGTCAGCAGAGAATGGAGCATATTCAATATAATTGATATCCTTTTCTATGCATCGCTGTGTGACTTCTGGAAATCCATCCTCAACAAGCCTTTGATTGCATTTCTCAGTCAAATCGTGAATGTCATAATAATGGTGTCTGTCCGAAAGCAACTCGTCCAGATACTTATATCTCGTCAAAGCATTCTTATTGGTCGGCATAGTTTTTAGGTTATCACGTCTAATGAATACTCACCACAAAGTTACGGCTTTTTTCTTTCATACATTTTTAGAGATTATATCTCAAAAAACTTCTCCCTTCAGTTCCTTCCTGCATCTTCATTTGCCGAATGGCTATTGGGTTGAGTTTCACCCATTTTTCATCAATGTTCGATGGACTGTCACAATATAGATGAAGCGAGTATTGAAGTAATAGACAATCTTGTATTTAGGATGGGCAACAAATGAGTAGAGCCTCACTTTTGTAGTGCTTCGTCTCTCGTCAAGTCTCCCTATATAGGGACTACCAGATAACGTCCGCACCGTTTCAGATATGCCTTGCAGGAAATGACGTGCTGCAGTTCCTCCCATATAGCCTTCATACCAATCTGCTATCTCATCCACTCGTTGCAGAGCCTGCTTCTTCCAAACGATTCTCAAAGGTTTCATCGACAGAATACAGCATCAACTTCACGTTGAGTGGCATTTCCACTCTTCATGGACACACGAATTTCTTCATCCAGTTCTCCTTCGGAGAAGTAACATGGCATGGATGCCTCTAACCGTTTCTCAGCAGACTTCTTTGGCTGACAAACAGTTATTGCCA
>SAMEA3663257__coassemble_645_pt1 | contig 12997 bp, 10 predicted proteins | sample SAMEA3663257__metabat2_high_PE_025 | metagenome-assembled genome bin SAMEA3663257 (sample SAMEA3663257) | pig gut metagenome | biome: pig gut; feature: pig-associated habitat; material: faeces | place: China | collected 2013 | reverse complement strand
ATAATTTCCAAAAATTGGTTCCAATAATAATTATTGGATAAAATTATCGTCAATTATTGGAAATTATTGTCCGAGAAAACAAGCCGCTTGCGGCGAAAAGAAGAGACATCATTGTATAAGATAATTTTGTGTGGTTACTTAATTATTCAAATTTGTTTTACGACAGAGCCACGAAGTGGCCTAATGACCGATTCGGGTTAAATACGTTTCGAGTCCACGACGACGGAGTTTGCAGGCGGGGCATTCGCCGCATCCGTCGCCTTTGATGCCGTTGTAGCAGGTAAGGGTTTCGTTGCGGACGAGATCAAAAACACCTAAGTCGTCAGCCAGTTTCCAAGTTTCTGCTTTGTCAATCCACATGAGGGGAGTGTGGATGACAAACTGCTCGTCCATTGCCAAATTGAGCGATACGTTGAGCGAACGGATGAAGGAGTCGCGGCAGTCGGGATAACCTGAGTAGTCAGTTTGGGAAACGCCTGTGACGAGGTTCATGATGCCGTGTTCGCGGGCATAGACGGCAGCGATAGATAGGAAGAAAAGGTTGCGTCCTGGCACGAAGGTGTTGGGGGGTGTTATGCATCCGTCGGGGATGTCTGGAGAGAGGGAAGGAGGTTCTTTATCCATTTGGATGGTGGTGTCGGTCAAAGAACACCCACTGCTGAGTTGACTGATGAATGAGACATCCTTCACTTCGAAAGGAACTCCTGCTTTTTCAGCAATGCATCGTGCTATGTCCACTTCTGCCACGTGTTTCTGCCCATAGCGGAAACAAAGGGCACGGACCTCATCAAAGTGTTTCTTTGCCCAAAACAGGCAGGTGGTGCTGTCTTGTCCACCAGAGAAGACGACCAAGGCTTTTCGGTGATTGAGTATCATATTTCTTTTACTTTGAATACATTGTAGGAGATGTTCTCGTCGTATGCATCTGTGCGGTCAAAGCGCTTCACTAACTTGACCACTTGGATGGTGACGGGCAGCACAAGGATTTCGTAGAGTGTCTTGGCAATGACTTGTGTGAACATTAGTTCGGACATGAGGGGAAGGGGCAGTTGGGGTTCGCCCATGAAGAAGAGGGGAAAGATGTAGAATGCGAGAGGGAAAAAGATGAGGGAATCTGCGCTTTCTCCTGCTAGCGTGGAAAGGATGGCGCGTATGGAGAAGTGGTAGTCAAAGTTTCCTTTGTGGCGGTCTGCTATCTTCATTTTGCTCATCACCAAGGCGTTGAGAAACGAACCGACGATGAAAGCGAGCAGGCTTGCCACTGCCACTTGGGGCGCAAAAGCGAAGACTTGCTTGAAAGCATCATCGCTTCCCTCCACCGCAGCAGGGAGTGCGCAGGCGATTCCTCCGACACCCACGACAAAAAAGTTCATGAGGAAGCCCAGCCAAATGATGAGTCGGGCTTTTCGGTAGCCCCACACTTCGGCAATGACATCGTTGAGGATGTAAGAGATGGGAAAAACTAAGAAACCGCAGGTGAGTGTGATGGAACCCCATGCACGAAAAACTTTGGTCTCAAGAAGATTGGATGCCACAAGGCAGATACAGAAAACGATTCCTGCAATCATGAAGGAAACGCTCACTTGGTTGTTTTGTTTCATTTGTTCTTGTTTTTAACGAGGTTTGTCAAGCACTCGCTAGTTTTTAACGTGGTTATCTGGTACACGCCTGTTTTTACGAGGTGGTCAGGCACTCGGATTGTTGAAATCGGGTGCAAAGGTACGAAAAAAAAGTGAAAAGTGACCAAAGAAAAGTAAGAAATGTTTTTTCAAGTGTGCTTGAAAAGTGAAAAATCCAAGTTGCTTCATCCTGTTGTCTGCTGACCACATCATTGGAAACCTAAATTTTTCACTTTTCACTTTTCACTTTTCACTTTTTTTTCGTACCTTTGCAACTATCTAATAAAAAACTCTAAATGACGATTCTATGAATAGCATTGCAAATACGGCAATTGATGCGTTTGTCCTCTACGCTGATGAAAAGACGATGATGACCTTGAGTCAGTTGAAGGAGGAACCTCTGGTGAGAAATATATATGTGATGATGAAAGGTGGGGAGGAGTGCCCGTGTAAGGGATGTGAGGTAATTCGTGTGGATGATTACCGCAGTTCTGCCACCATCCGAAAGATGACGGAGGCATTGAAAGCTCCTTTTGCGTTGTTGTGTACGGCACAGACTCCCGTGACTTTTGGCTATCAGGCCATTTCCCGTATGTGTTCGGTGGCAAGCAGCGTGGACTCTGCTGTGGTATATGCTGACCGCTATGTGGTGAAGAATGGTGAGACGACCAAATGTCCTACGATGGACTTCTACTATGGCAGTGTGCGCGATGATTTTGATTTCGGCTCAGTTAGTCTGTTCAGTGCCGAAACGCTGCGGAGTTACATGGAGGAGTTTCCGAGTGTTAACTACTTCTATTCAGGCTGGTATGACTTGCAACTTTTTGCTTTGCGTCGAAAACGCCGCTCGGCTCTTTTCCATCTGCGTGAGTACCTTTATACAGAGGAGGAATTGGACCTGCGCACCAGCGGAGAGAAACAGTTTGACTATGTGAATCCCCGCAATCGGGAGGTGCAGAAGGAGCGAGAACTTGTGTGCACGAAACATCTGAGGTTGGTGGGTTCTTACATCGAGCCTGAGAGCATTGTGGATGTGTCGGTGGAACGATATGACTTCGATAAGGAGGCTTCGGTCATCATTCCTGTGAGGAATCGTGTGAAGACAATTGAGGATGCCATCAGAAGTGCCTTGTCGCAACAAGCGACTTTTGATTTTAACGTGATGGTGGTGGATAATCTTTCGACGGATGGAACAACGGAGGTCATTGAGAAACTGGCTGCTGAGGATGCGCGGGTAGTGCATATCATCCCGACCCGTAAGGATTTGGGCATTGGCGGGTGCTGGAGTCTTGCTTTTAATGATGACCGATGTGGGCGTTTTGCCATTCAGCTGGACAGTGATGACCTGTATAGTGGCACGGACACTTTACAGCGTATTGTGGATAAATTCTATGAAGAGCATTGCGCTATGGTGATTGGTTCGTACCGAATGTGCAATTTCCAGTTGGAAACGCTGCCCCCTGGACTGATTGACCATCGTGAATGGACTGCGGAGAATGGTCATAATAATGCGCTGCGCATCAATGGATTGGGCGCACCACGTGCATTCTTCACTCCTTTGCTCCGAAAGATAGGGATGCCTAACACTTCCTATGGGGAGGACTATGCTGTGGGCTTGGCATTCTGTCGTAAATATAAGATTGGAAGAATCTATGATGAGTTGTATCTCTGTCGTCGTTGGGAGGGTAACAGCGATGCTTCGTTGACTCCCGAACAGGTGAACCGCAATAACGTCTATAAGGACAGTCTTCGTACGATGGAAATCATTGACCGTCGCCGACTGAACGAGTATTGGCAGAGCGGTGTGACGGATGGTTATGCAAACAGTTTGTTTGAAAGGCAATTGCCTGTGTGGAAGGAAGCCCGTGAACGCTACGGACAGTTGGCGGACGTTGATACGATGGAGATGGAGATTGACGGATGTAAATTGATGGCACAATATAATCCTGCACGTATCGTTTCTACGGCCGCAAAAGTGGATGCCCATACCATCAAGCATCGTCCTTGTTTCCTCTGTGAGGTGAATCGACCAGAAGAACAAATCAGTAGCCCGATGTTGAAGAAGTATTATCTGCTGCTTAACCCGAATCCCATTCTTCCGAAGCACTTCACCATTCCGCTCCGTCATCACCGCAGGCAGCAGATTCTTGACTACTATGAGGACATGATGGAGATTACGTCGCAACTCAATGAGATGTTTGTGTTCTATAATGGTCCTCAGTGTGGGGCGAGCGCGCCAGACCACATGCACTTCCAGGCTGGCAGCCGTGGGGTGGTGCCTTTGGAGCGTGATTGGGCGGATTTGTATAAACCATATCTCTCGCGCATCTGGCCTATCAGTGAGGAGGAGTACATAGAGGCTATGAACATGTATCTGGTGGCTGACAGCACGGGGGTATTCAGCCTTCGCAATTATCTGTGTCCGGGCATTGTCATCATCACCCGAACTCCACGTGCCAGCAAGATTCTTTTTGACAAGGTGTATAATGCTCTTCCCGTCAAGGAGGGTGAATATGAACCGATGATGAATATTTTTGCATGGTCGCAGTCAAGCAACACGGATGGCTATGAACGCATCGTGAGTGTCATCATCCCACGTTCGAAACATCGTCCCGATTGTTATTATAAGCAGGGGGAGGAACAAGTGCTTGTCAGTCCTGGTGCACTTGACATGGGTGGTATGCTTATCACTCCGCGTGGGGAGGATTTCAAACGGATGAATGCGGAATTGGCAAGATCAATCATTCAGGAGTGTGGCATGTCGCTTGACGAGGAACTGGAGATGGTGATGAAATTTAAGGGTGGGGAGTTGAGGGTTTAGAGTTAAGGACTGAGTGTGTGTGTTAATTGGGAACGGCATGAGGAGAGAACGGGACGTTAAGGTGGGCATTGTGAAGGCACGGGAGGTGCGTGTGGTTTTCCATTCGGCGTATTGGTCGGAGGGGAGGTCTTTTGTGGGTGAGTGTTGTTTCGAACCGTGTGAACATGAGCGACTTTTTACTCCAGGTGAGGAGGATGCCACTTTCACGTTGAAGGAGGTGACGATTGGCATTGGCTTTCATTGGGAGAGAAAGGAAGAGCAGACATTTTGTGGGGCATTGTTGCTGAAGGAGGAGGATGGACAGGTGAGGGCTATCAATGTAGTGCCTGTGGAGACCTATCTGACGAGTGTTATCAGCAGTGAGATGAGTGCCAATGCTTCGCTGGAACTGTTGAAGGCGCATGCTGTGATTTCGCGCAGTTGGTTGTTGAAGATGATGGATGGTGGGCAATGGACAACTCTCAACCCTCAGCCCTCAACCCTCAACTCTCAACTCTCAACTCTCAATTGTGAAGGCAGCATCATCCGTTGGTATGACAGTGAGGAGCATGTGGGCTTTGATGTGTGTGCCGATGACCATTGCCAACGCTATCAGGGTATCACAAGGCAATCGAATCCGAATGTGGTGAAGGCGATTGAGGCAACATGTGGACAGGTGTTGACATACGAGGGGAAGGTTTGCGATACCCGTTTCTCAAAGTGTTGCGGCGGCATGACCGAAGTGTTTGAATCATGCTGGCAACCCGTTCATCACCCTTATCTGGCGGCAAAGGCTGACCCTTACTGCAATACGAGGGACAGGCGTATTCTTTCGCAGGTGCTGAACAACTATGACCAAGAGACGGTGGATTTTTATCGATGGACGGTGAGTTACACGACTGATGAACTGAGTGAACTCGTCAGGAGAAAGTCGGGCATTGACTTTGGACGTATTCTTGACCTTGTTCCTATAGACCGTGGTGCTTCGGGTAGAATCATCACAATGAAGATTGTGGGCGAGAAACGTACGCTGACGGTGGGCAAGGAACTGGAAATCCGTAAGTGGCTCAGCGAGTCGCATCTGTATTCGTCGGCTTTCGAGGTGGAGAAAACGGAGAATGGCTTCATCTTGCATGGAAAAGGCTGGGGGCATGGTGTGGGACTTTGCCAGATTGGTGCAGCCGTGATGGGCGATCAAGGTATCCCCTACGAAGAGATTCTTGCTTTTTATTACCCTCATGCAGAATTGACGAAGAAATGGTGAAGGGATGAGATATGGTAAACCACAAACAACATAATCCGTGGCTTTGGATTCCAAGCCTTTGTGCAGCCGAGGAGATACCTGCGGCTGTGGTGATGTTTGTGGCTTTGTTGATGTTGCTGCAATTTGGGGCAGACGAGGTGATGGCTGCTTTTTATAGTGCTTTGCTGTTTTTGCCTTGGGTGACGAAATCCTACCTTTACAGCAAGGTGCGGAAGGCAGCTTCCTTCAAGCGCAATCTTCATATTTGTGAGTCGTTGCTGTTCCTTTGTCTTATGGGCATTGCTGTGTATATATCGGAGGCACATGTGTGTCCGTGGGTGCTTTTCTTGTTCCTGTTCGTGCTCTCCTTGCTGTGTGCATGGCACGAACTGCTGTCGCGTCTGTATTACAGTCGTATGCTCTATCCTCGGCAACAGCAACTGTTCACGAATACGAAGTTGCTTTCTTCGCAGATGGCACTGGTGGTCACTTATGGTGTGCTCATCATTGTGGCAGGTTTCTTCGAGGTGTTTTTCCGCAGTTATCAGAAAGCATGGGCAATGGAGAGTTCTCTGGTGGCTGGAGGCTTCTTGGTCTTTCTTGCCCTCAATGTCCTTTTGCTGCGCAGTCCTAAGGGAGAGAACCTCTATCGGTACGAGACATTGAGCGACACGGTGAAGACTGAATTGCATGTGCTTTCCCGCATTCAGCAGAAACCGCACGTCTTGCCTGTATTGTTCAGTCTGTTCTTCCTGCTGCTGCCCCAAGCGTTGATGTTCAACACCCGTGTGTTCTTCCTGCTGGCACAGCCAGAACAGGGAGGACTTGGTTGTTCGGTGCAGGATGTGGGCTTTGCACAGGGCACTATTGGTGTGCTTGCCTTCTCTCTCGGCATCATTGGTGGAAAAGCGTTGATGAAGAAGTATAGCAGGTCGCAGATGTTCTGGTGGACTGCCATTGTGCTGACGCTTTCTCCACTTTCATATATGCTTATGGCATGGCATCCGCAACTTGACAACATGTTGATGCTTTGCCTCATGACGTTCTTTGCCCAATTGTGCTTTGGCTTCGGACTGAATGTGTGCAGTATCTATGTTCCTTACATTTCGGAGCAACGTTATCGCAACACCACCAATTACCTCTATATGCCTTTGGTGATTAGTCTCATGCTCGTGCCGCTGGCACTGTCGGGCTGGCTCAGCCAGTGGTTGGGCTATCGGGCTTTCTTTGCTTTTTGTGCCCTCTGCGCCCCTGTGGCATGGGTGGTGTCAATGATATGTAAAGCAAAACAAATTTTAACGACATATGAATAATTTGCGTACTAAAGCGTATTCTTGGGTGCCCAGTCTCTATCTGGGCGAATCATTGCCATTTGCAGCCGTCATGCTTATCTCGGTCATCATGTTCAAGGAACTGGGACTGACCGATGGACAAATCACCTTCTATACAGGTTGGCTCGGCCTTCCGTGGGTCATCAAGCCCATTTGGAGTGCAATTATTGATAACCTCAAGACTAAACGCTGGTGGATTGTGTCCATGCAGTTCTTCATGGGAGTCGCCTTGGCACTCGTCGCATTCACCTTGCCCACCTCCTTCTGGCTCCAAGGCTCTTTAGTCATCTTCGTGCTCATCGCCTTCGCCAGTGCCACCCATGACATCTCAGCTGACGGCTTCTACATCATCGGTCTGCCCGATAAGGAACAGGAACTCTACGTCGGAGTGCGCAACACGTTCTATCGCATCGGCATGGTGATAGGGCAGGGTGGATTGGTGCTTCTGGCTGGTTTCTTGCAAGAAAGGATGAAAGAGACGGGTACCTTAGATTTTTCACTTTTCACTTTTCACTTTTCACTCCAATCGGTGATTGCCTCATGGATGGTCGTCTTCATCATTCTCGGCATCCTCATGTTCCTCTTGGGGCTTTATCATGCCTTCATTTTACCCCGTGTGGAGACCGTGGCGCATGACCGCTTCGACCTCATGGAGTGGTTGCGTGAGTTCGGACGCACCCTGATAGTCTTCCTTACCAAACCTCACCTCATCTCAGCCATCTGTTTCATCCTCCTGTTCCGTTTGCCCGAAGGACTCTTGACCAAGATAGTTCCCCTTTTCCTCACGCGTTCCTCGGCAGAGGGTGGTTTGGCCATGAGCGACGTGGATTTCGGCTTCATCTACGGCACCCTCGGTGTCATCGGACTCCTCCTCGGCGGCATCGTGGGCGGATGGGCCGTGTCCAAATGGGGACTGAAACGCTGCCTCTGGCCCTTGGTGCTCTGCATCACCCTGCCCGACATCGTCTATGTTTATCTCAGTTATTACCCCACCGACAACCTCTGGCTTATCGGTTCCTGTGTCTGCATAGAGCAAATCGGCTACGGCCTTGGCTTTGCCGCCTACACCCTCTATCTCGTCACCTTCTCCCGAGGCGAACACTCCACCACCGTCTTTTCCATCTGCACCGCCGGCCAATACCTCGGTGGTGTGATGATTCCCGGCATGGTGTCGGGTCTCATCTCCGAAAACATCGGCTATCAAAGTTTCTTCTGGGTAGTCATGGCCTTCTGCCTTGTCACCTTCGCCGTCACCGCATTTGTGAAGATTGAAGACCACCAGGATTGAGATTCGTCAAAAACATAAGAAGAGCCACGGCAGTCATTGTCGTGGCTCTTCTTGTATATAATATGTAATCAATTAGAGACCAAGCGCATTCTTTGCAGCGCCTGCAGCATTGTCGATGGCCTTGCCTGCCTCTTTCTTGCCACTCTCAACAGCGTTGTTGGCAGCGTCTGTAGCCTTCTGGGCAGCCGCATTAGCGGCATCGTTAGCAGCATTGGCGGCATCGTTAGCAGCACCAACTACAGCGTCCTTGGCATCGCCAGCCAAAGCGGCAGCATCTACAGGAATTGCCTTCACAGCAGAAACAACGCTGTTCAGCGTCTCGTTGCCAGCAGTGAACTGAGCAATCTTGTCCTCGTTCTCGCTGATGAATTGCTGCAGTTTAGCGATGTAAACCTTTGCCTCTTCCAACTTGCCGTCAGCCTGCAACTTAGCGATGTACTCCTGAGCCTTCTGGAGGAGTGACTGAGTCTGCTCAGCGTCGTTGGCAGCAAGAGCAGAAGAAAGAGCGGTGATGGTAGCGTCTGCATCAGCCTCAGGAGCCTCTGCTACAACAGAGTCGGCTGCGACAGAGTCAGTGTCGTCACCACCTTTAGCGGTACCATTACATGCAGAGAAAGTGATGGCTGCAACAGCCACGATTGCATAGAAAATCTTTTTCATTTCACTTTTAGTTTTTAAGGGTTAAAACAATTATTTTACTAAACCGTCGCAAAGATAGCGAGTTTTTTATTAACTTTGCAACTTGAAATGAACAATTGTTCTGATGAAGACTTTTTTAACACATATCATTTTTCTATGTGGGGTTCTGTCGGCAATCTCATGTGGAGAAGACCGCACCTACGAGTACGAGCAGAAGACCCAACACAACAGTTGGATTCACAAGATGATGCTGGAGCATTATCTTTGGGCTGACTCCATCGCTGATTATGAACCGTCGTGGAAAAGTTTCTTCGCCAAACCTGAGGATTTCCTGTCGGAGTTGGCGAAACAGAGCAAGCATGACGACAAGTGGTCATACGTCGAGATTGACACATTGGGTGAGGATGCGCATAAACGTGGCTATTTCAATCATGTCGAATCTTATGGCATAGACTTCACCTTGATGACGGATCCTACGGGACAAACCACCCGACAGATGCTCCGCGTGATGACTGTCTATCCTGGTAGTCCTGCTGACAGGGCGGGACTTCTGCGTAACGACTTCATCTGTTCGTTTAATGGTAACAAATTTTCGAACAATAACGTGTCGAAGTTGGAGAAGGGTGTGGCGCGTACCTTGGAAGTGCGTCACATAGCGGAGAATGAGGAAGACTACAGTTTATATTGGAAAGACACGGTGACGGTCTCGTTGGGACATTCCGAATATGTGGAGGATGTGGCATTTCCGGTTAGCCGCATTGTCAGTGTGAATGACAACCTTGTGGGATACCTCATGTGTACGCGTCTGACGGAGGGTCCTATCGAGGGACATGTGGATTCCCATAGCCATTATCAGCAGTCGCTCGATGCTATCATGGCGCAGATGAAGGCTGTGGGAGTGAACGAGATGGTGCTTGATCTCCGTTTGTGCAACTACGGAACGATAGATATGGCAAAGCGCCTCGCCAGTTATGTGGTCAGTCCCGATGCACTGGGCACCACTTTCGCCCAGACTTTCTGGAATGAGGTGCATTCCAACCAAAACAAGAGTTATCCTTACGATACCTCTGTCGGCAATCTTGGTTTGAGCCGCATCTATATCCTTACGGGACAATATACGCAAGGGGCAGCCGAGTGGCTCATCCATGCTCTTCAGCACTCGATGGGGGAGGAAAACGTCATACTCGTTGGCTCTGAAACAAAGGGGCAGAACGTGATGACGAGCCGGGTGTGGCACGACTTCTTTGTAACTCTCTACCCTGTGGTAGCATATGTGGCTGATGGGGCAGGTGACTACGAGTATGGCAGCATTGTTCCTACCATTGAGCTTGATGAGTCCGCCTATGTGGAGCTCTATGATTATGGCGAGCCTGATGAAATTCTTCTCAACACCGCAATCCGTCATATGTTGGGTTTAATCGGACAAGATGGCAGTGAAACGGGAGAAAATTCGGACAAAACGTCAGAAGAAGAGGGCGTGGAATAGAAGTTGCTGATGCACTTGGTTAGAATATGAAACTAAAAAACCAAGTGCTATTATGAACAACAACTACCAGAATCAGAATGGGCAGCAACCGTCTGCCAAGGAGGTTCTTGAACTCTATGCAACGAACCTCGTGGAACGGGCAAGGAATGGCAAGCTCGACCCCGTCATCGGTCGTGATGAGGAGATTCGTCGAATCTTGCAGATTCTGAGCCGTCGTACTAAAAATAATCCTATTCTTATTGGTGAGCCGGGTACGGGTAAAACCGCTATCGTGGAAGGCTTGGCAAGTCGTATCGTGCGTGGCGATGTGCCTGAAAACCTGAAGGACAAGCAACTCTACTCGCTTGATATGGGTGCACTGATTGCCGGTGCCAAGTATCAGGGTGAGTTTGAGGAACGACTCAAGGCTGTGGTCAAGGCTGTGGTGGAGAGTCAAGGGCAGATTATCCTCTTCATCGATGAGATTCACACCCTCGTGGGTGCAGGACAGACGAGCGGAGCGATGGATGCCGCTAATATCCTCAAGCCGGCCTTGGCACGTGGCGAATTGCGCTCCATCGGTGCCACCACACTCGACGAATATCAGAAGTATTTTGAGAAGGACAAGGCACTGGAACGTCGGTTCCAGACCGTCATGGTGGATGAGCCAGACGTGCAGTCGTCCATCTCCATTCTGCGAGGACTGAAGGAACGCTACGAGAACCACCACAAGGTGCGTATCAAGGACGAAGCCATCATTGCCGCCGTCGAACTCAGTAACCGTTACATCACCGACCGTTTTCTGCCCGACAAGGCGATTGACCTGATGGATGAGGCAGCCGCCAAACTCCGTATGGAGCGTGACTCTGTGCCTGAGGAGATTGACGAACTCAGTCGTCGGCTCAAGCAGATGGAGATTGAACGTGAGGCCATCAAGCGTGAAGGCGACAAGGAGAAACTTGCCGAACTGAACAAAATCATCGACACCCTCCGTGCTGACGAACAAAAGCAACGCGACAAGTGGGAAGGCGAGAAGGCACTGCTCAACCAGATTCAGAGCGACAAGCAGCAGATTGAGCAACTGAAGTTTGAGGCTGACAAGGCTGAACGTGAAGGCAACTACGGACGTGTGGCAGAAATCCGCTATGGCAAACTGCAAAGTCTGGAAGAGGACATCAAGGCCGTGCAGTCCAAATTGGCCGAAGCACAGGGTGGGGCAGCACTGGTGAAGGAAGAGGTCGATAGCGACGACATCGCCGATGTGGTGAGCCGTTGGACGGGCATCCCCGTGAGCAAGATGCAGACCTCCGAACGCACCAAACTCATCCACTTGGAAGAGGAACTGCACAAGCGTGTCGTTGGTCAGGATGAAGCCATCCGTGCCGTCAGCGATGCCGTGCGCCGCAGTCGTGCAGGACTGCAAGACCCGAAGCGACCCATCGGCTCCTTCATCTTCCTCGGCACCACAGGTGTGGGTAAGACGGAGCTCGCTAAAGCCTTGGCCGACTACCTTTTCGACGACGAGACCATGATGACCCGTATCGACATGAGCGAGTATCAGGAGAAGTTTAGTGTCACCCGACTCATCGGTGCGCCTCCGGGCTACATCGGCTACGAAGAGGGTGGTCAACTTACAGAGGCAGTGCGCCGCAAACCTTATTCCGTCGTGCTTTTCGACGAGATTGAGAAAGCGCATCCCGACGTGTTCAACACCCTCCTGCAGGTGCTCGACGATGGACGGCTGACCGACAACAAAGGACGTGTGGTGAACTTCAAGAACACCATCATCATCATGACCAGCAATGCCCAGCGCGAACAACTCCGCAGCATCTTCCGTCCCGAGTTCCTCAACCGAATCGACGACATCATCACCTTCTCGCCCCTCAACGAGGCTGAAATCCGGCAGATTGTGCGTCTGCAAGTCGATAAGGTGGTGGGGATGGTGGCACAGAACGGCATCACGCTCCACGTCACCGACGAGGCCATCAGCGTCATTGCCAAGGCTGGCTTCGACCCGCAGTTCGGTGCCCGTCCTGTCAAGCGAGCCATTCAGGACAAACTGCTCAACCAACTCAGCAAGCGCATCATCAGCGGAGAGATTGACCACGAGAAACCCGTCACCGTCAAGGTCGCAGACGACGAACTCACATTTGAACAGTAAGCATTTCAATTTCCACCAGGAAGGGAAGCGGTGTATCTGCACTGCTTCCCTTCTTCTTTTTGTTCTTTGGCTTTCCCACAACCTCCAAATCGATGTCGTCGACATCGGTTGACCGACCTCGTCGACATCGACTTGCCGACATCGACGACGTCGATTTAGAGGCTATGGAAGTGCTCCGATAGAGGTTGTGGGAAAGCTGACTTGGAGGCTGCGTCGTTTCAACCTTTGGTGTCTTGCCTTTCCTCCCATGCCTTCACCACGTCATCGATGGTCATGCCTAAGAGGCGGAGGCGACGGAGGAACTCAGGCAATTCGTGCTTGCGGAATTCCTGTTTGCGGGCGATGCGGATTTTATGGCGGGCACCAGGCGTGTTGGGCAGCAGTGTCGCAGCGGGTTGTTTCAAATGGATTGTCGAACCAGCCATGCTGGCAAAAAAGAAAGATGATGGTT
>SAMEA3663257__coassemble_632_pt1 | contig 13844 bp, 8 predicted proteins | sample SAMEA3663257__metabat2_high_PE_025 | metagenome-assembled genome bin SAMEA3663257 (sample SAMEA3663257) | pig gut metagenome | biome: pig gut; feature: pig-associated habitat; material: faeces | place: China | collected 2013 | reverse complement strand
ATTCAAGTCGCCTCAGATTGACCGTGTGATGGCTGATGCCGAATTCAAGGACTCCACCTATTGGGCAGGCATCCGCCCCATTCCGCTCACCAACACCGAGAGCAACCTCGGCAAGTCAGTCGATAAGATCAACGAGGACCTCGGCGGTCTCTGGAAGTTCCTCCTCACCGCTGTAGTGGAAAACTCCATTGAGTTGACACCGAAGCCCAACAAGATTGACTTCATCCCTCTCAATGCCATTGTTTCCCACAACGATGTGGACGGATGGCGTTATCAGGCATCGTTGCAGACGACAGGTAACCTTTCGCCCCACCTCTTCGTGAGAGGTTACGGCGCCTATGGAACGAAGGACAAGAAGATGAAGTACAAAGCAGAGGTGGAGTATTCGTTCAACAAAAAGAAGTACATGGCGCACGAGTTCCCACGCCGAAGCATCACTGCCTCTTATATGTATGACGACATGTCACCTGTGGACAAGTTCTCAAACACCTCCAAGGACAATGTCTATAGTTCCTTCAAGACCAGCAAGGTGGACCAGATGATGTATGTGAACGATATGAAACTGAAGTTCAACTACGAAACCAACAACTACATCACCTGGACAGCCACTCTTGACCACTCGAAACTCACCCCGACAGGAAAACTCGTCTATCTGCGCAATGGCGATTATCACAATGGGGTCGAAACCCTCATCCCCCACATCAAGACGTCTGATGTGAAGTTCGGCTTCCGTTATGCGCCACGCGAAACCTTCATCAACAGCAAGCAACAACGTCTGCACATTAACAAGGATGCTCCTATCTTCACGCTCGAACATACCATCGGCATGGATGGTTTCATGGGAGGACAATACAACTACAACATCACCGAAGCCACCATCTTCAAGAAGTTCTGGTTGCCTGGTGCATGCGGTAGCATCGAGGCATATCTGAAAGGTGGTGTACAGTGGAACAAGGTGCCCTTCCCCATGCTCTTCACGCCCCAATCGAACCTCTCCTACTTCGTGCAGTTCGACAGTTGGTCGTTCAATATGCTCCGCAACATGGAGTTCCTCAATGACCGCTACGTTTCTCTGCTCGTCAACTGGAGTTTCGACGGAAAGATTCTCAACCGCATTCCGCTGTTGAAGAAGATGAAACTGCGTGAGTATATTGGTTTCAAGATGCTCTTCAGTCATCTGACAGACAAGAACAATCCGTTCATCCGCACCAACGACAACGACCTCTTCGTGTTCCCGACCCGCGATGGACACCAGACTTCCTTCGTGATGGGCAACAAGCCTTACATGGAACTCTCCGTCGGCATCAGCAACATCTTCAAGGTGCTCACCGTGCAATATGTGCGCCGTCTGAACTACAACGACATGCCCGACATCTACGGTGGAGACAAGTTGAAAAAGAACGGCATCCGCTTTGCTGTCGATTTCAAGTTCTAAAAGACACAAATTCGTCTCTGAGAAAACAAAACACCCCCAGCGGGATAACATACGCGGAAGGACGGCATCCGTCCTTCCGCTTTTTTGAAGTTTTTGTTTCAATTTCTAAAATATATGTTACATGAGTTATAGTTTTTTGACGGAAATTTCCCGAACTTTGCCTCGATAAATCATTCAAAACGAACGACTAACCTAACGGCTCCCCTTCCAAGAACGAAGCAAGCCACCCCCGACAGTGAGGGAAGAAAGGCAAGCCGACCTCAAAAGGTGAGCACACTGGAAAGAATTTTTCACCAAAACCAATTTAATATTATCAACTTTTTTACTAATTAAAACTATTTGTTATGAGAAAAATCTACACTTTGCTGTTAGCATTGGTGGCCTCTATGACTGCCTTTGCACAGAATCCCGACCCATCAAAATGGCAGAAGGGACAAAATGTGGTTGCTGATCTCGGCATGGGCGACGTGAATCCAACTGAAGCCTGGACTACGAAGAGCAATGGCGGCACAGCAGGTCAAGAGGGCAACTATGGTCAGTACTGGAAAGGTGTCGGCCAGAAGTTCTTCTTTGATTACATCGATCCAAACGATGCCATGTACGGTGACCACGAAAAGGGTAACACCTGTATGGGCTACTATGGTGACGGTCGCGTAAGTGGCGAAAACCCAGATGTTTATCAGGTTGTCAAGTTCCCAGCAGGTTACTACACCATCAGAGTGCAGGCTTGCTACCGTGACGCCAGCGGTCAGCAGACAACTGACTGTTTCAATGCTTGGAAGAAAGGCCAAAGCAAGAAGAACGCATGGGCATACGTGGAAACTTATGCTGACGAAGCATCTGCAACAGAAGGTGCAGAACCTGTGAGAAGTTTCACAAAGGCTATCCGTCACATCTTCGACATTAAATGTTCAGAAAGCCTCTGCTCATGGACACCTAATGGTGACGACTGGAGAAACGACGGTAGTTTCATCATGATTGAACAGGAAATCAACGACAGAGGCAAGGTAGTAGAAGTTGAAAAGACTTACTACTATCCAAGAAGTATCATCGGTGCAAGTTACTACTTCCAGAAGGATTACTATTGGAACGAGTTCAAAGTTTTGTTGGAAAAAGACACCTATGTACGTATTGGTTACCGCAAGACTGACTACGTGACAGAAGACTGGCTGGCATTGAGCGAGTGGCAGGTCATCTTCAATGATGCCTACACAGAGGAAGCCCAGGTGGATTTTGCTGCAACAGAGTATGAGACTGAAACTGCTGAACTTGAGCAGTGGGAAGAGAAGTTCTCAACTGCCACATTCGATGGTTTCGACAAAGCATTCACCACAGCCATCTCTGACAAGATTAACGATGACAGGATGACTGCTGAAATGACTTTCTCGCAGGTAGAAGGTCAGGAACTGTTGGATTTCATCAAGGATCTCAAGCAGAAGAATCTTGATTACGAAGAACTTTACCAATATTTGGGTCACCTCTCATTCGTGTTGGCTAAGTCCAAGACTTTGATGGAAAACACCAACTATCCTGGTAAGGCAGCATTCCAGAGTGCTTACAACAATATTCTTAGCAAGATCAACGGCTGTTCAACTGCTGACTTTGAAGAGATCACCCCATACGATTTCTGTATGAAGTACTTCAACGAATTGGCTGATGCCCGTGGCGACTACCTCGACACTCAGAAGGCAGACGAGAACGGTGCAAAGGACTTCTCTGCTGTGATCAACCACCCATGGTTCGTAAACGACCAGTATGAGCCAACTCAGAACGAAGATGGCGAATGGACTATCAAGGAAGAGACTTGGCAGAATGCAGTAGGTGGCGGTGATGCCAACTATAGTGACAAGCTCAAATACACAGAAAACGAGGAAGAAAAGACTCGTACAGACATCGCTTCAGACGTGAGCATCGTGCTGAACGACGAGAACGTGAAGAACCAGTGGTTCCAGCGCATCCGCTATGAAGGCAAGACCAACGGCCTTTATATGTACTATGACGACAGAGGTCTCATCGGTGCAGCCGACACATGGCACGCAAGTAAGTTCACCAGCGGTTCTATGGACGTTTGCCAGAACATTGTAGGTCTGCCTTCTGGTTACTACAGCCTGAAAGCCCTCGTTCGTGGTTGGGGCGAAGGCAACGGAAACTTCCACAACGTCTTCATGGAGAACACTGACGGTGACGTGATGAAGTCTCCTATGGCAACTGCTGACGACTCTGGTTGGCAGGAAGTGACAACCGGTATCATCCACGTATCTGACAGACAACTCCTCATCGGTGGTCAGTCTGACTATCAGGCACACTACACAGGCTTCCGCCTCCTCTTCTACGGTGAAGAACCTCCAGTAGAGAACCTTCTCAAGCAGGAAATTGCTGAGGTGAAGACAGCAGCAGAAGCACTCACCTTCGAGGGTGACAAGACGACTGTAAACGCACTGATTGACAAGTGCAAGGAGCCATTCACCATCGAGAACTTCGATGAGTACAGAGGCTATCTGGACGAAGCACGCAAGTACACTAACGCAGCCGTTAAGGAGTACAACAACCTCAAGGCAATTGATACTTACACAACTATCTCGAATTCCTATCAGGCACCTGGTGTTGCTGAAATCATCGCACCTGCCCAGGAGGCTGCCATCAGTCTCGGTGATGGCGCAAATGACACTTACAAGGACATCGATCCTGCCAACAAGCTTGCAGACAAGTACAATGACTATATTAAGGTATATGTAGAGGCTGGCTCATTCAACGACGCATCTATCAATGCAACACTTGCAGAGCAGAAGACAGTACTTGCAGCAGGTGTTTCAACGATTGAAACACTCGAAAAGTACATGGCAAGCCTCAATACACCTATGAACATTGACAGGATGAAGGATCTCGGTGCAGAGAACGCAACCGAAGCAGCCCCTGTTGACATCACATCTATGCTCGTCAATCCAAACTTTGACATGCATCAGGTAGATGGAAATTGGGTAGAGATTCTCAAGGTAAATGGCGAAACTTGGGAAAGAGGTTACGCTGACGGTTGGCAGGGACTTGGCATCAATACGTATGACCAGACCATGCAACTCTCTCGCGGACACTGCGAACTTTGGAACTCGGGCACAGGTGAGTTCTATCAGGAACTCGTTGGTCTGCCAGCAGGTAAATATCGAATCAGCTGTTTGGCAGTTTACCGCGATGCTGACATCACAGAGGAATCTGTGGCTGCATTCGAAGCAAACGGCGAGAGCCACAATGCTGAAATCTACGCTAAGACTCAGTCAAGCGAGGCATCTGAATACATCAAGGCACAGGCAAGCCTCAAGGGTGATGCTGACAGCTTCACTGAAGTAGTAAGAGGTTATGAGATTGACGAAGAGACCAATAAGCCTTATGTAACCAACGTCACAGTGCTTGGTGATGAGGAAAATACTGAAAAGTATGGTCAGCTGGTTACTGAGTTGGAAGGCTGGACTCACGTTACAGTAGATGCAGAGGACAGAAGCCCATTCGATAAGATTATCAATGGCAGTTACTATCCAAACTCTTTGTACGGTATCTACCAGTGGTTCGTGAAGTCTCCTGAGAAGGTAACCAACACTGTAACCATCGAAGTGAAGAACGGTGAGACGCTCAGACTTGGTCTCCGCAAGCCATCTTCTGTTACGAATGACTGCCTTACTTTCGACGACTTCAAACTCGAGTATCTCACTGGTGACACCTTCAAGAATGTTGCAACAGGCATCGAAGAAGTGGGTGCAGAGAAGGCAGCTCAGAGCGTTCTTTACAACACTGCAGGTCAGGTTGTTGACAGCTCATACAAGGGCATCGTCATCACCAGCGACGGCAAGAAGTTCATCCAGAAGTAAAATAATTCCAACGATAATTCCAATTGAGGGGTGCGGTTCCGACCGCACCCCTCTTTTTTACTCTTAAACCCAAATCAATCATTGGATTGTCTCACAAATAATTCAATGAAAAAATCGCATTATATGGGTAACTATTCAGCGAAAGAACTTCAACTTGCTTTTTCTGAAACGAATTTGAATAATTAGTTTCCTAAAAACGTCGACTCGATGAATGATATCTATGGCTAAATTCGTCGGACTCACGTTAAAACTCTTGGAAAAAAGTGGTGAACAAGTCTCCTTTTCTCAAAAATGTTACATAAGAGCAAACAATTGTTTCGTTTATGTAACATCGTTTCATAAACTTGCCGTAACTTTGCAGCACGAAAACATAACAAAAACAGTGAAAATAACTCATTATTATTATTTATTAACTAGATCTTTTCTAAAATGAAAAAATTATTACTTTTAGGAATTATGCTCCTTGGAATGGGGGGGGTAAAAGCTCAAGAAACTGAAATAGAATATCTACCAGGAGACCCAATCTCTTTAGAGTCTATCGTTAGCAAAAGTACATTAGTATCTATTGCTACCACAGATATGGCTATCTTATATGGAAATAATAAAGACAACCAAATTCGCTGTGGCGCTATCAATAATGCTATATCAGAAGCTGGCACATCTGGCAGCTACCGCTTCAAGATAACAAAAGCCACAGACGATGGTCTTGTGAAGCCACAAGGCGTGACAACCCTTTACCGTATTCAAGCTTTCAAGAGCGATGGAACATCTATTTACACAGGTCCTTGGTATGGAGGGAATTGCTACTTAAATGACATTGGCTGGACTCGCAATCTTGTGCCCCTTGGCGATGAGGGCGAAAATGGATGCTTTTTCGGCATAGCCCCTATAGCAGAAAAAGAGAACACATACAAAATAACATCTTATAAAAAAGATGGTACTATTGTAGCTGAAAATATTTATGGTAAAAACGAATGGGTTTTCTATGTTGTACAAGAACACTCTGTTCCTATAAAGCGAGTTGTTGCAGCCAACGATGAAATTTTCGCCATGAGCAACTTTTCAGGAGGCAAATGGACTTTGGCTACTCCGACCAGTTTATATGATTGGAATTATCTTGTTATTGGAACAGAAAACACTGCCGCAAATACTAGCCATGAGATAAAAATAACAGATAACAAAGGTACAACAATTGGCGGAAATGCTTACAATGGCCAAGCAGCCGGTACAGGAGCAGGAATGTGGCTTGACTATTGGAATAGCCAGAACATCATTGCTATTGACTTGAACCAATTACGTATTGCTAACGGATTAGACATTTTCAATATTGTTTCATTAGAGATTACAGGAGATATAAAACCTTCTGTTGTATACCTGACCGATTACGCTAATCCCAAATGGATCAATCGTGGACGCTATGATTTGTATACAACCGGCGATGACGTTCGCGAATATACAGAAACTGGAAAGTTCGGAACCATTTGTCTGCCATACAAAGCATCCTATGCTGGTGCTGAAATCTATAGTATCTCCGGAAAGGATGCAAGCGGTATCAGTTTGAGCAAAGTAACAGGTCTGCTTGAAGCAGGAAAGCCTTACTTCTATATGGCTTCAGACGTCAATGGAAAGGATAATGCAGGAACTGTCCGCAATGTGAACTTCTTCCGTGCTGATTTTGACACATACGATGTAGCTGATCCAGGTAAGAACAACGGTTTGATTGGCACATTCTCTGCTATCACAGCACCACAGGGAGACAACTTCTACGTACTGAGTGGCAACAAACTGTACTACACAACCGATGCCACAGTGAATGTAGGTGCCAACAAGGCATACATCGACAAGAGCAAGATTGCGAACAAGGGTGGTGAAGCCAAGGCCTTTATTGACTTCGATGAACTTGAAGCCACAGGTATTGATGCAGTTGATACTGCCAAGACGCTGAAGGGTGGAAAATTCTATGACCTCTCTGGTCGTGAAGTAGCCAACCCAACCCGTGGTCTTTACATCGTGAACGGCAAGAAAGTGCTGATCAAATAATCATGGATTCGAAAGTGAAATGAACATTCATCATTAAATATCATATAAATAAAGAAACAACAATGAAAAAAGCATATATCGTTCCCGAACTGAGCGTGGAAACTGTTGAGATGAACTGCATTCTGAACCTCCAGAGCGGTGGTGGTGCAAAAGATAATAATATCACAGAGGCAGACATCAAGGAACTCCCAGATTTTGAGGATTTCGCAAATGAACTTCCACTGTGGTAATTAAACACTGGTTTTTTCCATCCAAGAAGAGGGGGATGTGCTTTGATAAGCATACCCCCCTTTCTTTATCATGAATCTTAACGTCGGTTTATCTCCTCTTACGCATCTTCTGGCGACCACCATTCTTCCTTTCCCGCTTTGGAGCCTTACCTGTATGCTTGGCACCACGCTTGTTCTCTCTGGTGAAAGGCTCGTAGAAGACAGGTTCGGCAGTGTAGAGGGAGGACTCGTGAGATACGAGGTCGTAGTCAAGTTGCTTGCGGAAGAGGTCGGCATGTGCCACCTTGATGCGGATGGGGTCGCCGAGGGAGAAACGATGGTGGGTCTGACGACCGACGAGGCAGAAGTTGCGGTCGTCGAAGTCGAAAGCCTCATCCCCCAAGAAACGCACGGCGATGAGTCCTTCGCAGTGGTTCTCGTCAATTTCGGCATAGACACCAAATTCGTTCACGCCGCTGATGTGGGCATCGAATTCCTGACCGAGTTTGTCCGACATGAACTCGACCTGCTTGTACTTGATGCTGGCACGTTCGGCAGCGGCAGCCAGTTGCTCCATCTGCGAGGAGTGTTCACAGAGGTTCTCGTACTTCTTCTGCGAAGCACTTGCCCCACCCTGCTCATAACGGGTGAGCAGACGGTGCACCATCAGGTCAGGGTAGCGACGGATGGGCGAGGTGAAATGGGTGTAGTAGTTGAAACCAAGTCCGTAGTGCCCGATGTTGAAAGTGGAGTAGACCGCTTTCTGCATGGCACGGAGCGATGCCATCTCGATGAGGTTCTGCATGCGCTGTCCATGCACGTCCTTGAGCAGTTGGTTCAGGCTCTTTGCCACCTCTTCCTTCTTGCCCACGGTTGTCAGCCGATAGCCAAAGCGCGATGCCATGGCTGCAAGGTTGTCGAGTTTGTTGATGTCAGGCATATCGTGGATACGATAAGGCAATGTCTTGGGCTTTTTCTCCAATCCGATGCTTTCAGCCACCGTTCGGTTGGCAAGGAGCATGAATTCCTCCACCAATTTGTTGGCATCCTTGGCAGTCTTGAAATAGACGCGGATGGGCTTTCCCTTCTCATCAATCTCAAAACGGGGTTCCTCGCGGTCGAAGTCGATGGAGCCTTCCTTGAAACGCTTGTCGCGCAACAGGTGCGCCATGCGGTTGAGCGTGATGAGCTGGTCGGCATACTCGCCTTGGCGGTGGTCGGCAGGCACAGGTGTGACAGGCACTTTCTTCGGGTCAATCGGAGCGAGCCCGTCGCGGAAGGCATTGAGTTCCGTGTCAGGCAACACTTCCTGTGCAGGGATGGGCTGCGTGGGCTGCACCTTCCCCTCCCGAATCAGTTCGCACTCACGTGCCTCACCGTTCTGCTCCAGCAGATACTGCACTTCCTCGTAAGTGTAACGTCGGCAACTCTTGATGACCGTATGCTTGATACGATGGCTGAGCACCTCGGCATCCTCGTTCATCTCGAAGATGGCGGAGAAAGTGAGTTTCTCTTCGTTGGGGCGGAGTGAACAGAGCATATTGCAAAGGTGTTCGGGCAGCATCGGGATGGTTCTATCGACCAGATAGATGGAGGTGGCACGCTGTTGCGCCTCTTGGTCGATGACGGACCCTTCGAGCACATAGTGGCTCACATCGGCAATGTGTACGCCCACCTCCCAAAGTCCTTCCTTGAGTTTCTTGATGGAGATGGCATCATCGAAGTCCTTTGCATCGCGCGGGTCAATGGTGATGGTGAAGGTGTCGCGGAAGTCCTCACGCTGCACAATCTCTTCGGGCGTGATGCCTGCATCGAGTTTGTTGGCAGCTTCTTCCACTTTCTCCGGGTATTTGTAGGGCAATCCGTATTCAGCAAGAATGGCATGCATTTCGGCATTGTTTTCGCCCTCCTTGCCCAACACGTCCACCACTTCGCCGACAGGGTTGCGGGAGCCCATAGGCCAGTCTGTAACTTTCACCACTACTTTCTGTCCATTCTTGGCACCTTTCAACTTCTCCACAGGAATGATGATGTCGCTCTGCAAGATGCCAGATGGCACCGTCAGGAATGCTACGCTATGCTGCATATCCAAGGTACCGACAAATGGTTTTTCCCTGCGTTTTACGATTTCCACCACTTCGCCGTGCAATTTGTGGTGACCGTATTTCTTTGCATGGATGCCCACCTTCACACGGTCGCCAGGCAGCGCATGACGGGTGTCCTCGTCATAGATAGAAATGCCCAGTCCATCATCGGTATCGACATAGTTGCGTCCTCCCGAAGTGCGGTTGAACACACCCTCCACCACATGAGCCGAACCCCGATAGACGAGGTTCCCGTCATGATTCTTCACGATGTCGCCTGCATCGTGCATCTCGTTCAGCAAATCCACGCAAAGCATCCGCAACGGGGTTTTCGTCAACCCCATCTCACTGAAAATGTTCTTCAATTGGAGCGAACGCCCCGGGTTTCTCTTCAGAAAAGCCACCAACGCTTCTCTCAACTCTCTTTTATTGATGCTCGATTTCACCAGCCTTGATTCTTTTTTTCCCATAGTATATTGTTTCCATTTTGTCGCAAAGATAGAAAAAAATTATCAGGAGAGAAAGACCGAGGCACAAAAATTCGTCTTTTTTCCGCCAAGAAAGCAATCCTTTTGTTTCTTTTTCATAACTTTGCGACATCAATAGTCAAAACTTCTCGTTTTATGTTAAAGAAATCTCTCAATTCTTTCGGAAAAAGGATATTGAAAACCCTTCCCTTCCTCTCTCTCCTGATGCCCGCGATGGCATGGGCACAAGTATCAACGAGCGACGCTGCATGGTGCGAGGTGATGGAGCAGGCTTTGGCCGACAAGGGCATCAAGGCTAATGTGCGCAGCGACATGGACGGCAGCAACAAGATTGCACACGTCACCGTGGCGGGCGAGACCCAGCGCTACGTGGTGCCATCCGCCAGCAGCAAACAGGACTACAGTTCGCCTGTCTATGTCATCGTCGAGGCTTACGCCCCCCGTACTGTTTCTGCTGGGTTCGGAAGAGACCGCATGGACGGACGGATGTGGATGGGGGGTCGCTCTGGCATTTTTGTCCCGAACGAAGTTTACAGCAACCCCATCGATGCCGATGCCTTGCAAGCCAACATCCGCACGGCAGTCAGCCGTGTGCCCCGTGTCACGCTCGTCGATGGAGAGTTCACCAGCACTGCACTGGCGAGCGATGTTCCCCTGCTCATCCTGAAGGGCGACATCATTGCCACACAACGGGGTGAACAGTACAAGAAACCCACGTCCGAACAGAGAGGTCCACGCCCTGTTGAACGCTGGTTTGCATACGCCAAGATGCACGTGGAACTCGTCAACTACCGCACAGGCGAAGTCATCTGGACCACCGACCTGGACGAAGACAATTATAGCAGCATGTACTCCACCGACCCGATGGAGTCGGTTCAGCGTTCCATCTGCAACTCCATCGGCCAGAAACTTGCCTCGCTCTATCCTGCCTCCGCTCCTCGCATGGCGGTGCAGGGCTGCATCCTTTCCGTTGCGGAACAGAAGAAGGAGAGGGCTAAGCAGGTTTATATCGACCTGGGCATTGCCAACGAGGTGCGCCAGGGCGACACTTTCACCGTCTATGCTCCTGTGTCGCAAGGCGGCAACAGCGGCGCCACGCCCATCGGCACCCTCACTGTGAGCGAGGTGCAGGGAAACACGCTCTCCCTCTGCAAGGTGAAGAAGGGTGAGGAAGAGATTTATGCCAACATGCAGAAGGGGGCAACCCTGACTGTGCAGAGCAAATGGTGAAGAAGGGCATGAAGATTCTCATCACAGGAGCCAGCGGTTTCATCGGCAGTTTCCTCTGCGAGGAGGGGTTGAAGCGCGGCATGGAGACTTGGGCTGGCATGCGCGAGCACTCGAGCCGCCGATGGCTGCAACAGGAGAGGCTCAACTTCGCCTTTCTCGACCTGACGGATGCCGACCAACTGCGCAAGGGGCTGGCTAAATATAAGGAGAAGGTGGGGCGTTGGGATGTCATTGTCCATGCGGCAGGAGCGACGAAGTGTCTGCACCGCGAGGATTTCTTTCTGCACAACTACGACTGCACTCGCAACCTCGTCAACACGCTCGACGAACTGGACATGCTGCCCGAGCAGTTCCTCTATGTGAGCAGCCTGAGCGTGCTGGGTCCCATCGGCGAGGAGATGAATGCCGACGGCACCTACAACGACATGACTGCCGACGACACGCCACAGCCCAACACGGCATACGGCGAAAGCAAGGTGAGGAGCGAGCAGTTTCTGGCCGAGAAGCGCATCAAGACCGACGGGAGGTTTCACTACACCCTCTTCCGCCCCACGGGTGTGTATGGTCCGCGCGAGAAGGACTACTTCATGATGGCGAAGAGCATCAAGCAGCACGTGGATTTCGCCGTGGGATATAAGCGGCAGGTGCTCACGTTTGTCTATGTGCGCGACCTCGTCAGTGCCATCTTTGCCGCCATTGGCAAGAATGAGGTGGCCAACGGAAAGACTTACCTGGTGAGCGACGGACACAACTACAACAGCCGTGCCTTCAGCGACCTCATTCAGAAGGAGTTGGGCGTGAAGGGTGTGCTCCACATCAAGGCTCCGTTGTGGTTGCTGCGGGTCATTTCGGGTGTGGCAGAGTGGTTCTCCCACCTGACCGGGAAGCCCAGCACCCTGAATGGCGACAAATACAGAATCATGCGCCAACGCAACTGGCAGTGCGACATCTCGCCCATCCGGCGCGACCTGGGCTTCGAGCCTGAATGGCCGCTGGAGAGAGGCGTGAAGGAGTGCATGCAGTGGTATAAAGACAACAAATGGTTATGAAAGATTACTTCAAAAAAGACTACGAAAAAGGCTTGTGGAGCATGGAGAGCATCACGCTGATTTACATGCTCTTCACCACTCTCCTCATCGCCTACTACTGGAACGGTTTGGCCGACCCGACGGGCATGCTCGTCACACGCCTCGTCATGCTCGTGGCAATGGCTGCCGCTTATGGGCTTTATCGCCTCTATCCCTGCCGTGCCCTGCGCATCGTCAGGGTCTTCCCTCCCCTCTTGGGCCTCATCTTCTGGTATCCCGAGACCTACGATTTCTGCTCCCAACTGCCCTATCTCGACCACGTGTTTGCGCAGATAGACCAGACCCTCTTCGGCTGCCAGCCAGCGCTGGTGTTCAACCAGATAGTGACCAGCACCTTCTGGAGCGAAGCCTTCAACATGGGCTACTATGCCTACTACTACATGATGGGTGCCACGCTCATCTTCTACTTGCTCTGCCGCTATCGGGAGGCGGACCGAGCAGGGTTCATCTTCCTCGCCTCCTTCTTCCTTTTCTACATGATTTACGAGTTTCTGCCCGTGGCAGGGCCTCAATACTACTTCAAGGCCGTGGGCACCGAAGCCGCCGAGACGGGCGTGTTTCCAGCCGTGGGCTACTACTTCCAGACGCACACGGAGATGCTGATGCCCGAAATCAAAGGCATCTTCAGCCAACTCGTCCTGGGCGCACAGGAGGTGGGCGAACGTCCCACCGCCGCCTTCCCCAGCAGTCATGTGGGCATGAGCACGGTGACGATGCTCTTGGCTTGGCAAACGAAGAACAAGTGGCTCTTCTGGCTCATGATGCCGCTCTACCTGCTGCTCTGCTGCGCCACCGTCTATATCCAGGCCCACTATCTCATCGACTCCATCTGCGGCTTCTTCACCGCCCTGCTCTTCTTCTGGCTGACAAGCCTGATGTATGACCGCATCCACACTCGCCGCATGGCAAATGGTAAATTGTAAATTGTCAAACTGTAAATAATTTAAGTTTCGGATGTTCCAAACGCTTCATTTTCAACAACGAACCTTTAGCTCGGCGTAGCCAATAAAACGAATCATTCTAATTTACCATGCGGCGAGAAGATGTATTTCCCTAATGCCGCAAGCGGCTACGAATGAAATCGAATGGCTACACTCAGCATTCGTTTTTATTCGTTGCACCTTAGGTGCATTGTATAAATTCGTCATATTCGAAATATTGGCTACGCCGAGCTAAAGGTTCGTTGTTGAAGAAAGCATCCGAAACTTCAGTAAATAAAACGATGACAGTTATCTATCCAAGTCCCATCTTTGGCCCTGTGCATAGTCGCCGTTTAGGCGTTTCGTTGGGCATCAATCTCTTGCCTGCCGATGGCAAGTGCTGTTCGTTCGACTGCATCTATTGCGAGTGTGGTTTCAACCACGATTTTGTGCCCAAGCAGAAGATGCCGACACGGGAGGAAGTGCGTCAAGC
>SAMEA3663257__coassemble_590_pt1 | contig 15452 bp, 13 predicted proteins | sample SAMEA3663257__metabat2_high_PE_025 | metagenome-assembled genome bin SAMEA3663257 (sample SAMEA3663257) | pig gut metagenome | biome: pig gut; feature: pig-associated habitat; material: faeces | place: China | collected 2013 | reverse complement strand
CAAAGGTACAACTGTTCTACAACTGCTACAACGTGTAATTTATCGAATGCTTACTGAGTTTCTTATTTTCTTTTGTTTTTTCTTGTTTTTCTAAAGCCGCCAAAGACGTAATACTTATATCGAACTCACGTTACATTTAACATGAATGTCCATGTAATGTCCACGAATGACCATGAATTTTGTGGCAATCGCTCCATGCCACCCAAAAAGGGGGTGGAACCGTGCGGTCCCGCCCCCTTTCATATAGAATTGTTAATTCTGTCGGATTACTTGATTGCAACACCTGCTGCGTTGTACTTCACACCGTTCTTCACGATAACGATCTGGCCGTTGATGAAGTACTTGCCATCCTTAACAGAAGCACCTTCTGCAATGCCGTTGATGGCAACAGGAATTGGGAGAGCAGGCTTCTCACCTACATAACCGAGCTTAATCTCTGTAACAGTAGTGTTAACCCAGTTAGCGCCCTTGATAGCGTGGAGGTGAGCGAAACCGTGTTCAGCTACGATAGCAGCAATGTCGATGATGTAAGTCTTGGAACCGTCGCCGTTGTCAACAATAGTCTCATACTTATCCTTATCGCGTGGAAGTTCTACAAATACAGTACCGTTATCTTCAATGCGGTTGAAGAGGAGACGAGGCTCACCCTCAGTAGCTTTCAACTCGATAGTATTGTAAGCAGAGAGGTCTGCGAATCTGTCATGGTTCACAGTGCTCAAACCGTATACCTGGCCTGTAGATGTACCAATGTTGTAATCACAGTTAGATGCTTCGAGAGCCTCTGCAGTCTTATCAGCAGCATTCCAATGGAAGAACATCTCCTTAGTCAAGTCGGTGTAAGCGAGTGCAGGAGCATCCTTCTTAAGACCTGCGATAGCGTCAGTGATAGCCTTAGCGGCAGCAGTGAGAGACTCCTTAGTTGGAGCTGGATCACCTTCAGCAGGAGCAAGAGCAGCCTTACCTGCAGCGATAGCGTCGGTGAGAGCCTTCACGCTTGCTTCTGTGCAACCTTCTGTTTCAGCGATTCTACCAGCGTAGCAAGCCTCGTTGAGTGCGAGAGTCTCAGCCCACAGAGTAGTTGCATCTGCTGTAGCTGTAGCTTCCTCGATGGTTGCCTTGTCATCGTTGACAATCTGAACCTTGATGTTAGAGAATCCATAGGTAGCATCTTTAGCAACTGCAAGATTGAATGCAATAGTGCGCATATCTGCTGGAGCACTCAGATACTTCTGATAGTGAACAATACTACTTTCAGCAGGATCAGGATTGGTAGTAACTGAGCTCATGTTGCCCTTCCACTGACCAGGTTCGCCGTGAGCCTGAATAGCAAGTGTGTTGAGTTCCTCTGCGTAGAGGTCAAACTCGAGGTTGAAGAGTGTGCCCTGTGGCAGAACGTATGGCAGACGAACGAAGAACTGAGCGTCGTAGTCATTGCCACCTTCTGCGGGAAGTGCAGCTGTCTCAATGCCAATTTCACCATATTTATTCTTCTCAGCAAGAAGCATCTCTGGATTCTCAACGTCGTTGTTCTTCAGAATGAACGCGCTCATGTCGTCAGTAGCAAGGTCACCGTTCGGAACGATATTGTCTGACCAATCCTTTGCTGCATAGTCTGGGGTTATGTCGAACAATTCAACCTTCTCAATGATAATCTTACCGAGGAACTTACGGCTCTGCCAGATAGCGTGTGCGCCGGTGTATTTCTGTGCGCATGGACCAATTCCAAATACAACCTGTCTGTAACCATTCTCAAGAGTCTGAGTATCTGGTGCCTTTACAAGGTTGGTACCCCAAGGACCTACATCAGCACGAATATCACCTTCTCCGTTAATCTTCAAGGTGTAACGAAGTACATATTCCTTACCTTCTTCGAAGGTGAGGCCATCGAGCGTGAACATCTGGTTAGCCCATGGGTCACCATCAGTCTTAGTGTTCTCAATTACGAGACCATTTTCAATTGTACGAGTACATCCTTCTGGCAAGTTTTCTACAGACCAATAAGGGAAAGATGTTTCCTGCGTCCAATCCTTTTCAGTAACAAGTGTACCCTCAACAGGAACCTCTACCAAGTCACCCCACTCAACAGGAGCGTAGTACTTCTTAATAGAGAGGTCGTCGAACTGGTAAGTGATTACCTCCTTGCCTTTGTCGTCAGAGAGGTTCAGCACATAGTAAGCGATAGGATTGCCCTTACCGTCCTTGCAGTCTGTGTTGAGCACGCGAGTGATTTCAGTCCATTCACCCACCTTGAAGTCAACCTTGTCACCTGCAGGATTGCCGCTCCAACCGTTACCATCAGCACTGCTGTGGAGAGCAGTTGCAACAGAAATCTCCTTAGAAGCCTTCACCTTCATGGTCAACTCAACCTCGCCGCCACGGAGACTTTCAGGAATCTCGAAGAAAATCTGGCTGCCGTGGTCAACCTCGGCATTTGCGTCGGACACAACCTGAACTGCGCCGTCCTTAAATGGTGCAGCTGGGAATACAGTACCGTTCTCATAAGCCTCGTCACCCTTCGTGAAGTCCTTAGCATAAATCTTATTGTTCAGATACCAGTCATCTTTACCCTTGACATACTCGAACGAGAAGTCGTCGAAGTAGTAAGTGATAGGTGCTGCGTCATAAGTAAGGTCAAGGGAGTAGTTCGTCACATCAGTATTAGTGATGGTGAGTTCTGTCTCGATGTCAGTCCACTCGCCAACCTTGATAGTTGCGCCAGTTGCACCAGACTTCCACTGGTTACCAGCATAGTTGCCGTGGAAACCACCACCAGCCTGAATCTCTGTGAGCGTTTCATTAGAAGACTCGGCCTTTGCCTTATACTTAAGAATCACCTTGTCATTCTTGTTGAACTTACCTCCAGCAAGGTCTGCAATCTGCATGAAGAACTGGCTCTCGTGAGATTGAGACTTCTTTGCATTAGAAACAATCTTGATGGCACCGTTGCCTTCACCGTCAACAGCCCAAGGAGCATCTGGGAAGTCAACACCATCTGTGTATGTAGCCTCTGGATCTGCATAGTCCTTGGCAGCAAAGTTAATCTGGTTGTACCAAGCGTCCTTTTCAGGAACAACAGCAGCAGCCTTCACGAGAGTGAGACGGAAGTTGTCAACTTTGTACCAAGACTCGTCAACACCTTCTACACCGATAGTAGCCTTACCATCAGTTACTTCGAACTCAACTTCGCCCTCTACGCCAGTTTCCTTGCCAGTAGCATCAATCTGAACGTTCTTGTCATTGGCATTGAGCTGCACCTTTTTACCACCATCCGTGGCGATAACAGCCTGCAATTTGTAAGTACCGTTAGGCAGACCTTCGATAGTTTGACTAATAGCATTACCTTTAGGCCAAATATTGAAGACGTATTTACCATCATTATTAGACATAGTGTAAGTACCATTGCTATTCTCCTTTGCACCATGGTCATCACTTGCTGCATAAGTCCAACCATTTGCATTGCCAAGTTCGAAGCTTGGGTTCACAATGGCACCTGTCATATCAGCACCATCACAGTTCTGAGACTTGACAGCTTCAAGATAAGCAGCGTCCAAAGCTGCAACATCCTTATACTCACCAGCATTGTACTTAGCCACAACGTCCTTGACTGCAGCAGCACCCAATGTGGAGAGTTTGTAAGCAGCATAAGTCTTATTCACCTGCTCGCATGTATTGACTACATCAATAGCAGCATTGATAGCTGCTACATACTTGTCAAGAGCGCCATCGGCTACTTTATCAGCCTCGTATGCCGCTTTTGCTGATGCAAAAGTAGCACTTGCATCGGTTACTTTAAGGGCTGACTCAACAGATGCTGCAGTAGCCTCGACTGCTGCCACATCATAACCTGCATTAAAACCGGTAAAAGCCTTCCAATAAGTAACAGCTTCCACTGGACGAGCAGCAGAACCATCATGACCAATGTAGATGTTACGACCTACGCAATGGAAAGCAAAGCCCTCTCCTTCTTTGTAAGTGACATCCCACACGGCAAGATTTGGACCATCCTGACCATGCTGGGCATTATCACCGTCAAGACCGAAAATCACGTTACCACCCGGCTGCGCATTCACCGACTGGTTACCAGCCCAGAATGTACGGCGGGTTTTGTCGATGTTGAAAACTGGAATCAAATAATGGTCATCCAAGGCTGTCAAAGCGAAGAAACCACCATTATCGGTTTTCTCCGTGGCAATAGCTGCAGCTGCAACCTTGATATCCCATCCACTTGGAGTGTACAAAACGACGTCACCGTTCTGCAACATGAACGTAGCAGACTTAAGGGCTTCCAAAGAAGTCACCTCACCAGTCATTTCTACCTTCTTGACGATTTTGTCAATGGCGCTTGCGCCCAGACAAATCATCATGGCGGCCATAACCACCATCAATCTTTGTAGATTTCGTCTCATTTGGTTTGAATTTAAGTTAATAAAAAAGTTGATTAAAAAATGTTTATAAAAACGTTATTTTGATTTCTTTGTTTCGGCTGTTATATATATATTAATAATGTGTATTTGTAAGATTAGTAAACTGGTTTTGGTCGGATGGCCGCGGAATCCTTTTTCCATGTTGGCTGGCATCCTTTCAGGAGCACAGAACAAACCACGTGCCATTTCGGCGGTAAAGTTACGCTTTTAATATTTCATAACATTACAATCATGTAACTTTTTTTTTAGATTTTGATACTTTTTCTTCATTTTTAACAATTTTAGGGCATTTTGGAAACAAAATCGGGTAAAAAAATAAGTTTTTAAAGGAAGGAAGGAATAAAGGAAGAGGGAGGAAGGATAAAGAAAGGGGAGGACACTTCGTCGGCACGGTGCGCGTGACATTTCACGCACCCAGCGCGAAATATTTCGTCCTTACAGCGCGTGTTATTTCGTGCACGAAGGGAGGGAGGAGGGAGGGAAAGCAGGGAACGCGCTTTGAGCAAGGGAAGAGGGCTAAAGGGAGGAGGGAGGGAGGGTGGCGACGGTGAGGATGTAGCCTTTGTCGATGTGCTCTTCGGTGTGAAGCGACACATTATTATATTTAAAGAGGAGATTGGGGAGGTCGTCGTCGATGCCGCGACCTGTGAGTTTGACGATGGCTTCTTTCTGTGTCCAGAGGCGGGTGAAGAGGATTTGGGGGTCGGGAGCGGAGGAGACGAGGGCGAATTCCTCGGGGGAGAGAACATAGCGGGCGAGGGACTCGCTGTAACGGCCGATGCACTCGACGTCGATGCCCACGGGACGGGAGGAAACGACACAGGCGAGGGCGGAACGACAGTGGGAGAGGTTGAAATGGAGCCCCCCTCTTATCCCCCCAAGGGGGGAAGAGGGAGGAGAGGAAGGAGACAAAGCAGGGAAACCGCTTTGCGCGAACGAGAGTTCGGGTTTGCCGTGGGCGCCGAGGGAGAAGGAGGGCTGCTGGGTGATGCCATAGACTTCGCGGAGGGCTTGGCAGAGGAGGAGGTAGGAGAAAGCGCATTCGAGACGGCCCTGCCGATGCTTGAAGCGGAGGGCTTTTTCGCGTCGCCACGAAGGAAGGGAGGCGATGGCTGCTTCCAACTCTTCCGAGGTGATGGCATCAAGATTGTCTAAAATGAGAAGACCCTCTCCCCTGCCCTCCCCCGTAATGGGGAGGGAGATCGTACTGGATGTTTTCAATGGGCGGACAAGCCGGATGGCTCTCCCCATTATGGGGGAGATGTCCGCAGGACAGAGAGGGTCTTTATAATCTTTCGCCACAGTGTTTGCAGTAGTTGGCTTCGAGGTCGGTTTTTTCGTTGCAGCGGGGACAGCGTCCGTTTTTACCCTTACGCTTGGTCTCGTCAATCATGGTGGCGGATACGATGCCGGTGGGGACGGCGATGATGGTGTAGCCGAGGATCATGACGAGCCCAGAAAGGATGCGACCGATGGTGGTGACGGGGGTGATGTCGCCATAGCCGACGGTGGTGAGGGTAACGATTGCCCAGTAGATGCTGGTCATGATGTCGGTGAACTGTGTGCCGGGCTGTCCTCCTTCGACGATGAACATAAGGGTGCCGAGGATGGTGACGAGGATGAGGACAAAGAGGAAATAGACGAGTATCTTGCGGAGACTCAGACGGATGCTCTGAAGGAGGAGGTGGCCTTCGTTGATGAAGGCGAAGAGTTTGAGCACGCGGAAGATGCGGATGAGCCGGAACACACGCAGGATGAAGAAGTAGCGCGCGGAGGCAAGACAGGGGATGAAGGAGAGGTAGAGCGGGAGGGTCGCCACAAGGTCGATGATGCCAAAGAAACTGAAGGCATAGTCTCTGGGGCGTGGCGAGCAGTAGAGGCGGAGGATGTACTCGATGGTGAAGAAGAAGGTGAGGACATACTCGAGGATGGTGAGCACGTCTTTGAAACGCCCCATGACGGCAGGCTTGGTCTCGATGAATGCCACAAGGAGGCTCAGCACAATAGCCACCATAACGGCGATGTCGAATATTTTACCGGCTCTGGTGTCGGAGTTGAAGACGATGTTGTAGAGGCGCGGTTTGTCTTTGAGGAGTGCAAAAAATCTTTTCATGGGGGCAAAGATACGAAAAAGTTGACAGTTGACAGTTGACAGTTGACAGTTTTTTCTATTCAGAGGACTTTTTATGTAATTGAAGTTTCGAATGCGTTTTTTTTGCCCACAGATTACACAGATGGACACAATTTTTTTCTCAGACAGATTTTTTCGGATTGCACAGATTGTTGGAGCCTTGATGGCTCCTGCCATGCGGGATGTTTTGTTCATCAGTCATCGTCGCTTGCGACGACAATAATCCGTACAATTAGAGAGAACCTTTAGCCCGACGAAGTCAAATCTGTGTGAGAAAAAAGTTGCCCTCAACTGTCAACTCTCAACTCTCAACTGTCAACTCTCACCGCTTTTGCACATCTTTTTTAGGGGTGTGCATTTATTTTGAGTGATTTTTACACACAAAGTCAAAGTGTGTGTAAAATGCTCATTTTTATGTGTTTTTTATTTGTTCAAACCGCAATTTGTCTGTAATTTTGAACTCGAAAAGCAGCACCTCCTGTGTGGAGTGTGCATTTTTCATGAAGTAAAGAGAAAGAGATATGACCAACACAATGCTTGACAGGTTCCTGAAAAAGTCAACCTTCAATTCTCAAGAAGATTTCGAGAAGAACTTTGAATTTGTGATTCCCGAAAACTTCAATTTTGCCTACGACGTGATGGACGTGTGGGCAGAGGAGACGCCCGACCGCTTGGCGCTGCTATGGTGCAACGACAAAGGGATTGAACGCCGATTCACTTTTGCTGACATCCGCCGCGAATCGAACAAGGTGGCAAGTTACCTGCTTTCATTGGGCATCGGGAAGGGTGACTTCGTGATGCTGATTATGAAACGCCGTTACCAGTTTTGGCTCACGATGTTGGCACTGCACAAGATAGGCGCAGTGGCGATTCCGGCATCGTTCTTGCTGACGAAGAAGGACATTGTGTATCGCGTGAAGGCCGCAGGTGTGAATGCGTTGATTGCCACTGGCGACGAGGAGATCTTGCGCCACGTGAACGAGGCGCATGCCGAGTTTCCCGCACTGAAGCACCGCATCAGCATCGGTCCTGTCGTGCCCGAAGGATGGGATGACTTCAAGGCTGGTGTGAAGGTGGCGCAGGAATACAAGGGCGAGCGTGTGACGAAATCTTCGGATTTCCTGCTCATGTACTTCACTTCAGGCACGAACGGACAGCCCAAGATGGCCATTCATGACCACACTTATCCATTGGGACATATCGGCACGGGGGCGTTCTGGCACAACCTGCACATGGGCAGTTTGCACCTGACGGTGGCTGACACGGGTTGGGCAAAGGCTACATGGGGTAAGATGTATGGGCAGTGGATTGCCGGGGCTACATTGTTTGTGTATGACCACGAGAAGTTCCACGCTTCCGATATTCTGGAGAAGGTGGGACAGTACCGCATCACCAGTTTCTGTGCTCCTCCGACGATTTACCGCTTTATGATTCGTGAGGACTTGAGCCGTTTCGACCTCAGTTCGCTGGAGCATGTGACGACGGCTGGCGAGGCGCTGAACTCGGCGGTGTTTGATAAGTTCAAAGAGATTACAGGACTGGAAATCAAGGAGGGTTTCGGACAGAGCGAGACGACTTGTCTGATTGCCACAACTCCTTGGATGAAGACGAAACCCGGGTCGATGGGCAAGCCGATGCCGCAATATGACATCCATCTGCTGACTTCCGAAGGGAAGGAAGCCAAGGTGGGCGAAGAGGGACAGATTGCCATCCGCACGAGTCCGAAAAAGCCTATCGGTCTGTGTTGCGAATACTATCATAATGACGGGGAGACGAAGAGGGGATGGCACGACGGATTCTACTTCACGGGCGACTTGGCGTATAAGGATGAGGATGGTTACTACTGGTTTGTGGGTCGTGCGGATGATGTGATCAAATCATCGGGCTACAGGATTGGGCCGTTCGAGGTGGAGAGTGCGCTGATGACCCACCCTGCTGTGGTCGAATGCGCCATCACGGGTGTGCCAGATGATATTCGCGGCATGGTGGTGAAGGCAACGATTGTGCTGGGCAAGGAATGGAAAGATAAGGCAAATGAGGACTTGGTGAAGGAGTTGCAAGACCATGTGAAGAGGACTACCGCACCTTATAAGTACCCTCGTGTGGTGGAGTTTGTGGATGAACTGCCGAAAACTCATTCAGGCAAGATTAGAAGAGTGGAAATTAGGGAGAAGGATGCGAAGAAGACAGAGGGATGAGGGAAACCCATGCGGCAAAACCGCAAGGCACACTGGCAAAGAGAAGAGGCTAAGGTTAAATCAAGGTAAAGGTCAAGGTTGAAAGACCGCGTCAGCCTCTCTAAACTCTAAACACTAAACTCTAAACTTTACAAGATGACGGAACAGGAATGGATAGCGAGGGGGAAGGAGGCATACGCCAGGATGGACTGGAAGGTGTGTCTGGATTCGTATGGTGAGGCCATCAAACTGAACCCGAACTCGGAGGCTGTGGAACTGCGGAAGATGACGATGAAAATTGTGGAGTTCTATAATAAGGATCAGTATAATCCATAGACCCTCCCCTGAAGACCCTCCCCTTGAAGACCCTCCCCTGAAGACCCTCCCCTCACCCTCCCTGTGAGGGAGGGAGTGGTTACCAAGAGGAAAGAGGGGAAGAAGAGGAGGGAAAGGAAATAGGGAAAGGGATAAGAGGACAAAAAAGAGTAAAGGTAAAAAAGATAAATATTAATAATAAGTAGAATCCTCCCCACTAACATTCTACTCTCCCCCACGCCGGGGGAGCGGGGAGGGGGTCTATATGGCAAAAATGAGAGGCGTTATCGTTGTGGATATTGAACGTTGCAAAGGATGTAACCTCTGCACGATAGCATGTCCATTACATCTTGTCAAACTGAGCAGCACCGTCAACCATAAGGGCTACAATTATGCTGAGCAGACGAACTGGGAGCAATGCAACGGTTGCACTAGTTGTGCTATTGTATGCCCTGACGGGTGCATCACGGTTTACAGAAAAAAGGAGGAAAGCGATGGACAATAAGAAAGACATTGTATTGCTGAAAGGCAATGAAGTGATTGCCAAAGCCGCTGTCCGCTACGGCTACGACGGTTTCTTTGGCTATCCTATCACCCCCCAGAGTGAAGTGCTGGAGACACTCGCTGCTGACAAGCCTTGGGAGACGACCGGCATGGTGGTGCTTCAGGCGGAGAGCGAGTTGGCATCTATCAATATGCTGTATGGTGCAGGCTGTACGGGCAAATTGGTGTTCACATCCAGTTCGTCACCAGGCATCGCACTGATGCAGGAGGGACTGAGTTACATGGCAGGTAACGAACTGCCTGGTGTGATTATCAGCGTGGGTCGTGGAGGTCCTGGTCTGGGCACCATTCAACCAGGTCAGGCTGACTACTACCAGGCGGTGTATGGCGGCGGTAACGGTGACTACAACACCATCGTGCTGGCGCCCAACAGTGTGCAGGAGATGTGCGACTGCATGGGCAAGGCTGCCGAACTGACGTTCAAGTGGCGCATGCCTGTCATCGTGCTGTCAGACGGTGTGCTGGGTCAGATGATGGAAAAGGTGGAACTTCCACCCTATCGTCCCCGCCGCACCGACGAGGAGATTGCGAAGCAGTGTCCTTGGGCGACTAACGGCATCGGACTGAAGAACAGAAAGTATAACTTCATGTCCACCTTGGAGTTTGACCCTGCCATGATGGAGGAGCGCAACCAGAAGATGGCTGCCAAGTACCGTCAAGTGGAGGCTGAAGAGGTGGATTATGAACTGTACAAGGTGGATGATGACACGGAATACCTGATTGTGGCTTATGGAATCTCATCACGTATCAGCATGAAAGCCATCGACTTGCTCCGCGAGGCAGGTGTGAAGATTGGCATGCTGCGTCCCAAGACCCTGTGGCCTTTCCCCAACAAAATCATCAGCCAACTCTCCGAGCGCATCAAGAGCATTCTCTGCGTGGAACAGTGTGAGGGTCAGATGATTAACGATGTGCGTCTTGCCACCGAAGGTCAAGCCACCGTGTTCCACTCTGGACGCTCCGGCGGCATGGTGTCCTCGCCGATGGAAATTGTGGAGGACTTCAAGCGCATGGCTCGCGAAAAAATGAGTACAAACTGGCCGAAGGGCTATTGGATGAAGTGAGACAGCCCCTCCCCTCACCCTCCCTGCGAGGGAGGGAGTAGTTACCAAGAGGAGAGAGGGAAAGAAGAGAAAGAGAATAGTAAAGATAAAAAAGATAAAGTATTAATAAGAAGTAGAATCCTCCCCACTAACATTCTACTCTCCCCCTCACAGGGGGAGCGGGGAGGGGGTCTTTATGACACGCGAAGAACTTATTATACCCGAAAATAGAATCTACGGCAAACCAACGTTGATGAACGAGACGCCGATGCACTACTGCCCTGGTTGCAGCCATGGTGTAGTTCATAAACTGGTGGCTGAAATCATCGAGGAGATGGGCATGGAGGAAGACACCATTGCCATCTGTCCGGTAGGCTGTGCCGTATTTGCCTACCGCTATGTGGATGTCGATTGGATTGAAGCCAGTCACGGACGTGCTCCTGCCTGTGCATCAGCCGTCAAGCGACTCTGGCCCAACAAACTCGTTTTCACCTACCAAGGCGACGGCGACATGGCTTGTATCGGTACGGGTGAAACTATCCATGCCTTGAACCGTGGTGAAAACATTGCCATGATTTTCATCAACAACGCCATCTACGGTATGACAGGTGGCCAGATGGCACCTACCACCCTGATGGGCATGAAGACTGCCACCTGCCCCTACGGCCGTCAGGCTGACCTGCACGGATACCCACTCCACATCACCGACTTGGCTGTGAACCTCGAAGGCACCTGCTACGTGACCCGTCAGGCAGTCAACACGGTGGCGAACATCCGTAAGGCGAAGAAGGCCATCCGTCAGGCATTCGAGAACTCGATGAACAAGCGAGGCACCTCCCTCGTCGAAATTGTCTCCACCTGTGCCTCTGGCTGGAAGATGACTCCCGAACAGGCCAACCAGTGGATGGTGGATAACATGTTCCCCTATTATCCGTTGGGAGACTTGAAGAATACTGCAGAAAAATAGAAGACCCTCCCCTCACCCTCCCTGGAGGGAGGGAGTAGTCACCAAAAGGAGAGAGGGAAAGAGAAAAGAAAAGTATTAATAATATGTGAGTTCGATATAAGAATTACGCCTTCGGCGGCTTGAAAAAAACAAGAAAAAACAAAAGAGCATAAGAAAAAATAGAGAAAATGAAATGCTTTTTTCTTGTATTTCTTTATTTTTTCTTGTATTTCTAAAGCCCGCGTCATCGCGAAGCGCTTGCACAGCAAGAACCGGTAAAAAGAACTTCCGAAAGAGAGTTCTCTTATACCGAACTGACGTTAATAAGAAGTAGAATCCTCCCCACTAACATTCTACTCTCCCCCTCGCAGGGGGAGCGGGGAGGGGGTCTGTATGACTGAAGAAATCATCATATCAGGTTTTGGAGGACAGGGCGTCCTCTCGATGGGCAAGATTCTTGCCTACGCTGGCATCATGGAAGGCAAAGAAGTGAGTTGGATGCCGGCATACGGTCCAGAACAGCGCGGTGGTACTGCCAACGTAACTGTCATCGTAAGTGACGAAGTGGTCAGCTCCCCAATCGTCAGTGCCTACGATACAGCCATCGTGCTCAATCAACCTTCGCTGGAGAAGTTCGAGCCACAAGTGAAGCCCGGTGGCACTATCATCTACGATGGACATTCTATCATTCAGCCACCTAAGCGCGATGACATCAACGTCTATCGTATCGATGCCATGGAAGAGGCTGCCCGCACGGGTAACTCGAAGGTGTTCAATATGCTGGTTCTCGGCGGTTTCTTGAAGGTACGCCCCATCGCCACCGTGGAAGACGTGGTGAAGGGTCTCCACAAGGCACTGCCAGAGCGTCACCACAAGCTCATCCCCATGAATGAGGAAGCCATCCGCAGAGGCATGGAACTCATTCAGAAAATGAATTGATAATACATTTTTGAATGAGTTGGGATGGAAGTAGCATTCTGCAAATCAAGGAACGAAGATGAAGCGGAATGCGAACGGACATCGGGGGATTATTCAGAAAATGAATTGATAATACATTTTTGAATGAGTTGGGATGGAAGTAGCATTCTGCAAATCAAGGAACGAAGATGAAGCGGAATGCGAACGGACATCGGGGGATTATTCAGAAAATGAATTGATCAACAGGTGGATTAAATAGACTCCGAGGAGACCCGTGAAGGCGATAGATGTATCTACTTTTCTTTCCCTTGTACCAAATGGTGCCCTCGGTCTTGTAGAGGTTGGCAATATTCACCTTGTAGTGAAGGGTTGCACCATGTGCACCAAACACTTTTTCGTACACTTCGTCAAACATTTTCCGTGCCTGACGAGAATTGGCGGTTTCTTGTGCATGCAGACCAAGCACGGACAGCATCAGCATCAAGCCCAGCATCAGTTTTGTCTTCATCATTTTCTTTTATAGAACAAAAAAAGGACTTCTGCAAATCCATTTTTACAGAAGTCCTTTCGTGGTACCCAGAGCCGGGATCGAACCGGCACGGATTGCTCCATTGGTGTTTGAGACCAACGCGTCTACCAATTCCGCCATCTGGGCATTTTTCCTAAATGCGGGTGCAAAGTTATGACTTTTTTTTGATTCAGCAAAAAAAATAAGTAAAAAGTTTTTAGAAAAGAGGAATTAGGAGTTAGGAGTTGGGAGTTAGAAGTTAGGAGTGAGGAATTAGGAGTGAGGAGTGAGGAGTTAGGAGTGAGGAGTTAGGAGTTAGAAGTTAGGAGTTAGAAGTTAGGAGTTAGAAGTTAGGAGTTAGAAGTTGGGAGTTAGGAGTTAGGAGTTAGGAGTTAGGAATTAGGAGTTAGGAATTGGCTATTCAGTTAGGCTCCTCATTAGGGGCAAGCCGCATGGCAATTCCTAACTCCTAACTCCTAACTCCTAACTCCTCATTCCTAACTCCTAACTCCTAACTCCTAACTCTTACAAAGTCCTGCCTTCAGCGAACGGATAACTGCCGAGTTGAAACCTGCATGATCAAGTTCGTTGAGTCCCTTGATGGTCACGCCACCAGGAGTGGTGACTTTGTCAATGGCCTCTTCGGGATGCCAACCTGTCGCTTTAAGCAAAGAAACGGCTCCCTGCATGGTCTGGAGGGCAATCTGCTTAGCCTGCTGCGGATAGAACCCCATCTCACAACCGCCTTCCATCTGGGCACGGATGTAGCGCATCACGTAGGCAATACCGCACGATGCCATCATCATGCCTGGACCGACAAGATTCTCGCCCACCACAAGCGTGTCGCCATCGATAGCATAAAGGTCTTCCACCGCTTTCAGGCTCTCGTCAGTTACACTCGGAGACTTGGCAATGAAACTCATGCTGGCACCAAACTCTGCCGCAATGTTGGGAATAACATAGAAGAACTGACCTTCCTCACCCAACTCCTCAGCCAGCATACCTGTGGTGAAGTTGGCAGCATCAGACACGATGATCTGCTTCTCAAGGTTAAGCACATGCTTCACCTCTGCCAACACCATCTTCATGAGCCAGGGTTTCACAACGAGCACTATTATGTCGGCATCCTTCACTGCCTCCACATTGTCGGTTGTGACGTTAAGTGCAGGGTATTCCTTCTTGAACTGGGCAAGAAGTGCCTCATTCTTGTCTGCAACGGTGATATTGTCAACCTTTCCACTTTTTGCCCACCCTTTGATGAGCGCGCCGCCCATATTGCCAGCGCCAATGACAGTAAGTTTCATTTTTCTTGTGTTCGTTTCGATTAAATTATGTAACTTTGCACAAAGTTACGACAAAGCGAGCGAACAACCAAATTTATTTGAGTTTTTCCGAGCAAAAGCAACTTGCACAGAGTGAAAGTCACGACTTACTCTTTTTCTCACAAAATAAATGGAGGTTTTTCTCGTTTATTAAGTTGATGAAAACAATACATTGTTATATAACAGGGTGCTTGTGGGCATTCATGATGCTTCTTCCCTCCCCTTCTGGTGTGGCATATGCCCAGAAGCGGAAGGTGATGAATCGTCCCTATGTGGATCAGCGCCTGTTCCACTATGGTTTCCTTGTCGGCATGCACCTGCAGGACATTGAACTGGAGCAGAACGGTTTTATCAATGAGGCTGGTGACCAGTGGTTTGCCGAAACACCTAACTACGAGCCAGGCTTTTCAGTCGGCATTTTGGGTGAGTTTTATCTGACAAAAAATCTCAGTCTGCGCATCATCCCCACCATGCACTTCGGTACAAAGAACCTCACGTTCCGCAACGAAAAGAATAGTGACAAGCAGTTCCAGACCATCAAATCGACTTACGTCACGATACCTGTTGATATAAAGTTTGCGGCAGAACGTTTCAACAACTATCGTCCCTACATGATGGCTGGTATCACCCCTGCACTCGACCTCACGGTGAAGAAGCAAAAGCAATACCTGCTCCGACAGACCGACCTTTATCTGGAAGCGGGCATCGGTTGTGACTTCTACCTTCCCTTCTTCAAGTTCATTCCCGAGGTGAAGTTCATGTACGGACTTTCCAATGTCTTCAACAAGAACCGCCCCGACATCAGAGACGAAGCCGACCTCATTTTCACACAATCAGTCAACAGTGCCAAAAGCAAGATGATTGTCTTCACCTTCTATTTTGAATGATTCATGCCCACTAAATGCTTAACGAACATGGAAAATGAGAAATCGCGCAGCGCGTGGGCTGCCATGAAATACTCCATCATCATTCCCGTCTATAACCGTCCCGACGAAGTGGATGAACTGCTCGAAAGCCTGACCCGGCAAACGGTCAAAGACTTCGAGGTGGTGGTGGTGGAAGACGGTTCCACCGTGCCCTGCAAGGAGGTGGTGGAGAAATACC
>SAMEA3663257__coassemble_581_pt1 | contig 15759 bp, 10 predicted proteins | sample SAMEA3663257__metabat2_high_PE_025 | metagenome-assembled genome bin SAMEA3663257 (sample SAMEA3663257) | pig gut metagenome | biome: pig gut; feature: pig-associated habitat; material: faeces | place: China | collected 2013 | reverse complement strand
CGAATGCTGAGTGTAGCCATTCGATTCCATTCGTAGCCGCTTGCGGCATTAGGGAAATACATCTTCTCGCCGCATGGTAAATTAGAATGATTCGTTTTATTCGTTGTTGAAAATGAAGCGTTTGGAACTTCCAAAACTTAAATATAATGATTATAATATGGAAAGAAAAGTTGCATTAATTACAGGTATCACCGGACAGGACGGTTCATACCTTTCGGAGTTTCTTCTTGCAAAGGGTTACGAAGTGCACGGCACCATTCGCCGTTCATCTGTCGATTACCGTGAGCGCATTGCACATCTTGAAGGGACTCCAAACTTTCACCTGCACTACGCAGATTTGGGCGACTCGATGTCGATGCTCCAAGTGGTCAGCAAGGTACAACCCACTGAGATTTACAACCTTGCCGCACAGTCACATGTGCAGGTGAGCTTCGATTCACCTGAGTTCACGGCAGACGTCGATGCTGTCGGCGTGCTCCGTGTGCTGGAGGCAGTACGCCTTTGCGGATTGGCAGACACATGCCGCATCTACCAAGCTTCCACCTCTGAGTTGTATGGCAAGGTGGAAGAAGTTCCCCAGAATGAAAAGACACCCTTCCATCCATATTCTCCCTACGCAGTGGCAAAACTTTATGGCTTCTGGATTGTGAAGGAATACCGTGAGGCTTACAATATGTATTGCTGCTCTGGTATTCTGTTCAACCACGAGTCAGAACGTCGTGGCGAAACTTTCGTGACCCGCAAGATTACGCTTGCCGCTGCACGTATCGCACAGGGCAAGCAGGACAAACTCTACTTGGGCAACCTCTCCTCACTTCGTGACTGGGGGTATGCAAAAGACTATGTGGAGTGTATGTGGCTCATCCTTCAGCAGGAGAAACCAGAAGATTTTGTCATCGCTACAGGTGTTCAGCATTCTGTGCGTGAGTTCGCTTACTATGCATTCAAGGCTGCTGGTATCGAACTCAAGTTTGAGGGTGAGGGCATGGATGAGAAGGGCATCTGCATTGCGGGTCCCGACAACCTTGTAGGCAAGACTCTCGTTGAGGTCAGTCCCGACTTCTACCGTCCTACTGATGTGGTCAATCTCTGGGGAGACCCTACCAAGGCAAAAGAAAAACTTGGTTGGAATCCGCAGTCAACCTCTTTCGAGCAACTCGTTTCCATCATGGTGAAGCACGATATGGAGAAGGTGGCAGCCGACCATGTAGCATCAGTGATGAGAACCAACTTGGCTGAATATTTGGAGAAAGGACTTGTGAAATAAAGAGTTATGGCTTTAGATAAGAAATCTAAGATATTCGTGGCAGGTCATCATGGTTTGGTCGGTTCTGCCATTTGGAACAACCTCAAAAAATGCGGTTACGACAATCTTGTTGGCAAGTCGCATGCAGAGTTGGATCTGCTTGACCCTGTGGCTGTGAAGAAATTCTTCGACGAAGAACAGCCCGATGCCGTCGTCTTGGCTGCTGCTCATGTAGGAGGTATCATGGCGAACCTGCAATATCGTGCAGACTTCATCTATCAGAACTTGCAGATTCAGCAGAACATAATTGGCGAGGCATGGAAGCATGGCGTGAAGAAACTGCTCTTTCTCGGCTCTACCTGCATTTATCCAGGTGAAGCACCCCAGCCGATGCCTGAGGATTGTCTGCTCACGTCACCCCTTGAATACACCAACGAGCCTTATGCTATCGCCAAGATTGCAGGCTTGAAAATGTGCGAGTCGTTCAACCTGCAGTATGGCACCAACTACATCGCCGTCATGCCGACCAACCTCTATGGTCCCAACGACAACTTCCACTTGGAGAACTCTCATGTTCTCCCTGCCATGATTCGCAAGATTCATTTGGCAAAGTGCCTCAACGAGGGCGATTGGGAGGCAGTCCGTAAAGATCTCTGTCTTCGCCCCGTATCAATGAAAGTGCCTAAGATGGTGGATGGACAAGGCGCACAGGATGAGGCTCAATCTCAAGCATTCCAAACCATCATGGCAACCTCCATGAGCGATGAATATACGATTCTTCAGGTACTTCGTCATTATGGCATTACTCCTGAAGCAGTTACCCTTTGGGGAACAGGTTCACCTATGCGTGAGTTCCTTTGGAGTGAAGAGATGGCAGACGCCTCCGTTTATTGTCTCCTCAACGTCGATTTCAAGGATGTGGTTGAGAAGAGTGATTTCATTGTTAACCGCGACGGCATCAAGGAAATCCGCAACTGCCACATCAATGTGGGTACAGGAAAGGAAATTTCCATCAAGGAGGTGGCTGAGCGTATCATGCAGGAAATTGGTTTCAAGGGCGAACTCCGATGGGATGCTACAAAACCAGACGGCACCTTAAAGAAACTTACTGACGTGTCTAAACTCCATCGTCTTGGTTGGCACCACACCATCGAGATTGACGAGGGCATTCACCGCCTCTACGAATGGTATCTACAAGGTATTTGTATCAACCATCAGCAAGGGTAATACAATGATAATCATAAACAACAGGGAGGGGATGAACCAGTTTGTTCATCCCCTCCCTGTTACTATTGTCATCAGCATGAGTTACAACCCACGCCCATGACAATTCTTATATTTCTTACCACTGCCACAAGGACATGGATCATTGCGCCCGATTTTAGGACCATTGTTGACGATTGGTGCTATGGGTTGGCGAGCACGAGTGTCTGTTCCTGCGGCTTGTGCCTGCTGACGCTGGGTCTCTGATGGCTCATCAAGATTCTGATGACTCTCTGTAAGGTGCTGTTTGGGCTCATCCATACCGGCTGCGGGTGCTTGCTGCACGTCACGTTCTTGAGCAATAGGAATGGAGCAGCGCATGAGTACAGAAATCGTGCCATCATTGATTTCGTTGACCATCGTATCGAACAAATTGACAGACTCTAGCTTAAAGATGAGAAGTGGGTCTTTCTGCTCGTAGGACGCATTCTGCACGGATTGTTTCAATTCGTCGAGTGCACGGAGATTCTCCTTCCATGCATCGTCAATAGTATGGAGCAGAATGGCTTTTTCAAAGGCTACGAGGATGGAGTTGCCTTGCGTCTCGTATGCCTCCTTGAGAGGAATGCTAATCTGATAGACATGACGTCCGTCGGTGATGGGCACGAGAATATTCTCATACATGCTTCCCTTGGTTTCATAGACATCTTTGATGACGGGAAAGGCAACCGATGCAAGTCGTGCACTACGCTTCTTGAAAGAGTCGATGACAATGTCGAAAGCTTCGTCTTCAAGTTTTTCACGGGTCTCTGCCTCAAACTTTTCCATGTCGAACGGAATGTCCATACCAAAGATGCGCAGGAAGTCCTCGCGGCAACTTTCGTAGTCACCATTGCTGAGAATATGAACCACACGATCCCAAATCATGTTGGCAATGTCCATGCCAATACGTTCACCCATCAAGGCATGGCGGCGACGCTCATAGATGACCTTACGCTGCTTGTTCATCACATCGTCATATTCGAGCAGACGCTTACGGATGCCGAAATTGTTCTCTTCCACCTTCTTCTGGGCACGTTCGATGCTTTGGTTAATCATCTTGTGCTCAATCATTTCTCCTTCCTCAAAGCCGAGACGGTCCATCACTTTCGAGATGCGGTCGCTGGCAAAGAGGCGCATGAGTTTGTCTTCCAATGACACATAGAAGACCGAAGAGCCAGGGTCGCCCTGACGGCCGGAACGTCCACGCAACTGCCTATCCACTCGGCGGCTCTCATGCCGTTCAGTACCGATGATGGCAAGACCTCCGGCTGCTTTCACCTCATCGGAGAGTTTGATGTCTGTACCACGACCTGCCATGTTTGTGGCAATAGTCACGGCTCCTAACATCTTTTCCTCTTTTGTTCCGTCGGGGTTGACGACTTCGCCGAGGGTACTCTGACCAGCCAGTGCCACAATGTCGGCTTCCTTCTGGTGAAGTTTGGCGTTGAGTACCTGATGGGGTATCTTGCGCATGGAGAGCATGCGGGAGAGCAACTCGGAAATCTCGACCGATGTAGTGCCCACGAGGGTGGGGCGACCACTGTTGCGCATCTTCACAATTTCCTCAATCACCGCGTTGTACTTTTCGCGGTTGGTCTTATACACACGGTCGTTCATGTCGATGCGGGCGATGGGACGGTTGGTGGGAATCTCCACCACATCGAGTTTGTAGATGTCCCAGAACTCGCCAGCCTCCGTGATGGCAGTACCCGTCATGCCTGCCAGTTTGTGGTACATGCGGAAGTAGTTCTGCAAGGTGATGGTAGCAAAGGTTTGAGTGGCGGCTTCCACCTTCACACGCTCTTTAGCTTCTACAGCCTGATGGAGTCCGTCGCTCCAGCGGCGACCTTCCATGATACGACCTGTTTGTTCATCGACAATCTTCACTTCGCCATCCATGATGACGTAGTCGTCATCCTTCACAAACATGGTGTATGCCTTCAGCAACTGCTGGATGGTGTGTACACGCTCAGCCTTGAGAGCATAATCCTGCATGAGGGCATCCTTCTTGGCGAGTCTGTCGTCTTCGTTTTCAAACTTCTCGTTCTCCAACTCTGACAACTGGGTGGTGATGTCTGGTAACACAAAGAAGGTATCGTCCTTCACGATGTTGGCGATGAGTTGGTTACCCTTGTCAGTCATCTCCACAGACTTCAACTTCTCATCCACCACGAAGAACAAGGGTTCAATCGCCTCTGGCATACGGCGGTTGTTGTTTTCCATATAGATTTCCTCTGTCTGCAAAAGTCCAGTCTTGATACCTGGCTGAGAGAGGAATTTAATGAGTGCGTTGCTCTTTGGAAGGCTCTTGTAAGCGCGGAAGAGAGAGAGAAAACCTGCGGTCACATCGTCCTTATTGTCCGACTCGATGAGTTTCTTGGCTTCAGAGAGGTAGTTCTGAGCCAAACGGCGCTGTGCCTCCACGAGTTGTTCCACGATGGGGCAATACTCTTCAAACATCTGTACATCCCCCTTTGGTATAGGACCTGAAATGATGAGTGGGGTACGAGCATCATCGATGAGCACAGAGTCAACCTCATCGACAATGGCATAGTTGTGAATGCGCTGAACGAGGTCTTTCGGTGCCATCGCCATATTATCGCGCAGATAGTCGAAACCAAACTCGTTGTTGGTACCGAAAGTGATGTCTGCCTGATAAGCCTTGCGACGGGCCTCAGAATTGGGTTGGTGCTTGTCAATACAATCAACGCTAAGTCCATGGAACATATAAAGCGGGCCCATCCACTCAGAGTCACGTTTGGCGAGGTAGTCATTGACCGTCACCACATGCACACCATTGCGTGAGAGAGCATTGAGGAACACTGGCAAAGTTGCCACAAGGGTTTTACCTTCACCCGTCGCCATCTCGGCAATCTTACCTTGATGGAGCACGATGCCACCAAACAACTGCACGTTGTAGTGAATCATGTTCCACGTCATCTCGTTGCCACCTGCCACCCAATGATTATGCCAGATGGCTTTGCCTCCGTCAATATCGACAAAGTCATGCTCGATAGAGAGGTCGCGGTCAAAGTCGGTGGCAGTCACGATGATGTCGCCATTTTCCGCTTCGGCAAAACGGCGAGCCGTGTCCTTCACAATGGCATACACCGTGGGCAGCACCTCGGTCAGTCCTTCCTCAAAGAGATCAAGCACTTCAATCTCTTTCTTGTCGATAGCCTCAAAGATGGGTTGACGCTTGTCGATTTCCGTTTCCTGAATCTTATTCTTTAGTTCAGCAATCTCGTTGCGCTTTTCCTTTACTTTATCTTGCAGTTGCACCTTAATCTCATCCACTTTGGCACGCAGTTCGTCGTTGCTGAGTCTCTGAATCTCAGGTTCCACGGCAAGAATTTGCTCCACGATGGGGCGAATCTCCTTGATGTCGCGAGCAGCCTTGTTCCCGAACAATGTGCTGAGCAGTTTATTCAATGAAAATCCCATATTTTATATTATTTTTGTTTCGTTTGGTTGGTTCTTTATTTAGTTTCTCTAGCTTTTCTAGCCCTTCTAGAATATCTAGTCTATCTAATCTTTTCAAAAGAGTGGGGCAGAGGAGCATGCATTCGGTGCTCTGATGCGAATGTGGTGTGCTACCGTCGGTGCGATGCAATCGACTGTGACGGGAGTTGCCACTTTCTCAGGTTTTATCGTATATCCAAAGAAGATGAGCGGGAACTCAAAGAATGAGTCGCGCTGCATCCGTTTGGTGTTTCTGTCTTCATCTACAATGTTCCATCCAGGGGAAACCTGCACGATGATGTCGCCTGAGCACTTGGGATTGAAGCCGTTGCGAATGGCACTGATGCCTGGTGTCCATGCACCTTGGGTGATGCGATGAGAAGTGAACACATCACGGACACCACTGAATTGGAACAGGAAATCCTCACAATGCTCGAGCACCTCAGCCAGTTTCAGTTGCTTCTGCTCCAAGAATTTGTGGTTCAAATAGAACTGATTGCGATAATAACTCTCCACATACTGCCCGTTGCCATACATGGCACAAAGGTACATGTTCAGCAAAGTGGCACAACGATTGATATTGAAATCGCCCGTTGGAATGCGGTATTGGGAGAGTTCCTCCGAGTTGTCCACTTCGTCATATCCCGTGGAAGTGACATAGATGAGTGTCTTGTCAAGTCCTACCAATTGGTCTATCTTCTTCAGCAACGTGGAGAGTTCTGCATCTAACCGAATGTAGGTGTCCTGCAGTTCAGTTGTGGTGCTCACCACATTGTCAGGATGGAAGTTACCTGCATAGTAGCATACAGACAGGAAGTCTGTCACATCATCCATTCCGGCATTGCCGTTCTCCAAACAGGAACGTGCAGCACGGGTCACTTCCTCGTTCACCAACCCTGAAGTCTTGAACACACGGAAGCGGCTATCAGCCGTGAAGTGGTGGGAAAATGGCTTCTGAGCAGTCAGTAAATAATAATTATAGGAGCCGACCACATCATTTGTCGGTTTCCAAGTCAACGTCGAAATCTTGTCCGCAACTGCGTTCCCGTCAAGATAACGGAACCAAGAAGGAGTCTGCCCATAATAGGTAGTGCCAGCCCACTTTCCGTTTTGGCTATCAATCCACATAGCCCAATCGGACGTATGTCCCGCAGCCAGAACAGCTGCCTCACGATAAGGTGCCACACTATACACCAATGCCTTTCCCTTGGTAGCGACTTTCAGTTCATCGCCAATCGTACTGACCAACAGATTCTTAGGCGAGGAACCATCGTTGGTCTCCACACCCTTGAAGTTGCGGTCATCTACACAATAGTTTGTATGCAGTTCCGTGCGGCTCATCCATTCCTCTGCAATAATGCCATGATTGTAAGGAACAGTGCCTGTCACAATTGAAGCAATTGCCGAAGCACGGTCAAGCGGCACATGTTGGTACTGCACATTCGAATAAACTTGTCCGTTCTCCAACAAGAGTTTGAAACCGCCTTCGCCATAAAGCGGCATGAATGCGTTGAGATAGTCTGAACGGAATTGATCGATGGATATACCTACAACCAATCGTGGCACAGAACCTGTCTGTGCCATCGTGCCTGCCATTGCAATAGAGGCAAAAAATGTTGTAAGAATCTGCTTCTTCATCGTCCTTTATGATAGGTGAAATGAGCCTGCGATAAGGCTCTGACTAAAAAACTGGACATCAACACCCACATGGCAGGATTGAAGGATTGCAAACAAAGCACCATCGTTATCATAAATCCTGCTGTTACAGCCAGATTGACGTAAGAGAGAAGGTTCTTTCGCCCCTTTTTGTAACAATAGAGCAACCATGCGGCATAGAAGAGTGGGATGGGGTTGAACATGACAACCAACCAGTTGCTATCTACAGCCGGATGCTCCGACAAGAAGAAAAGGAATGCCACCAATAAACCAGCACCCCCCTGAAACGTATGCATCACCACATCCAACCATGCCGTGTACTTTTTCCTTCTGAGCTCTTGAATGAAAAGCAACACCGCACATAACAGCAACAAGGAGAACAGAAACAAAGGAGAAAGAAAAAAATAGGTTTTGTCTGGAGCATTCACATCTTCCAACACCGTATCTCTGTTAGCAATGAATTCAGACCGCTCACCGTCATTCCTCACAATATAGGCACCATCTGCCTCCATCCTGAACACATCGGGGAGGAACATCATGACACGTCGATCTACTTTTCGGTCGATTTCTTCGCCTAATATCACATCAATGCCAAAAGACACCCAAGGCGATTCTTTCAGACATTTATGCAACATGTCGCGCACCGTCACATCTTCATCCAGCAATCCCGCATACTCAATTCTTCCTTCTACAGCCTTCTCAATCATGTCGCGAGCACGTTCCGTGCAATTGTCATAGAGCCAGTTGTATCGATATTCTTGATTCTCCGGTCGTAAATTCTCCAGGAGCATGACCCGCAGGCGGTTAGCCTCCTCCTGATTCAGATTCAGCACCTGCTCCAACACACCATTCCCCAACATTCCATAACGATATTTTAGATAGCCAAACTCTTCAGCATTAAGCAAATAGTCCGTTTTCCCCAAGAGAAACTTTAACACAAAGTTGGTGGCGTTATAGTCAAAACATCCATAGTTGAACACAACATCTCGATTCATGGTGTAATCCCTTATGCGCAAGGCTGTGTGTCCAAACTTCGCATACATATCTTTGCCTGGAGTACATGTAAGAATCGAGACTTCGATGGAATCCAACTGAGGCGCAGCAGCAACCGAGTCCTCAACGGAGAGAACTTTCTCCGCCGAAATTGGCAGCCACGCCATCATGAAAAGCATGAATAGTTGAATATGTCGTATGCGTGTATTCATTTTTGCGGATGCAAAGATAGAGAAAAAAATCCGAATAACACGATAAATCCACATTTATCTTACATTTTATCTTCATATTTGAATGAAAAAGAGGAATGCACATAAAAAGAAACGAGATTTCTTTACTTATTCATTACGATAAGTGCCATTTGCCAAATTTTAAGTGTGAATGGGACATTTTTTCTTTTTATAACCTCTTTTGGTGTTACATTTTACATAAAATGGGGGATTCTCATGAAAGAATGTTGTTTTTTCACGAAATAGTGTGACAAAATTTCTTGCAGATAGAATTTTATTCCTATATTTGCACAAAGTTTTCACAATTGTTATTAACAAATTTATTATCAAAATCATCAATTACTTTATTACTAGCCAATGAAGAACCTAATTGCATTAGTTCTGATGGGTGTGCCGCTTGCGCTTTCGGCACAGAACCCCGTCATCCGTAATCAATTCACGGCTGACCCTACAGCGCGCGTATTTAACAACAAGGTGTACCTCTATCCGTCGCACGACATCAAACCTCCTGTCGGACAGCGCCAGGACTGGTTCTGCATGGAAGACTACCACGTGTTCTCATCGGAAAACTTAACCGACTGGACAGACCATGGTATGATTGTTACACAGAACAAGGTGCCTTGGGTGAGACCCAACTCCTATTCGATGTGGGCACCTGACTGCGTTTACAGAAATGGAAAGTACTATTTCTATTTTCCATCCGCTCCTGCTGCAGGTGGTGGTTTTGCTGTAGGTGTAGCCATTGCCGACAATCCTGAGGGTCCGTTCATTCCCGAACCAGAACCCATCAAGGGCATCAACGGCATTGACCCCTGTGTGCTTCAAGCATCTGACGGCAATGCCTACATCTTCTGGGGCAATGGACGTTGCGCCAAACTCAAGGAGAACATGAAAGAACTTGCCGACGACAATCCAAAGACGACGGTCAAGTTTGGTAATCGTGAGATGGAAATGGTGGGTGCCAACTGTCTCGAAGGGCTTCCAAACCGCCAGGCTGAAGGTCCTTTCGCATTCGAGTACAATGGCAACTATTATCTCACATATCCTTATGTAAGAGAAAACACCGAAGTGCTTGGATACGCCATGAGTAAGAACCCGATGGGTCCATACGAGTATAAGGGACTCATCATGGCTGAACATGCTAATGGTTGCTGGACCAACCACCACAGCATCATCAACTACAAGGGTCAGTGGTATCTCTTCTATCATCACAACGACTTCTCGCCAAGCGATGACAAGCGTCGTTCTGTATGTATCGACAAACTCACCTTCAACGCCGACGGTACCATTCAGGAGGTGAAGCCCACCATGCGTGGTGTTGGTATCAACAAGGCAACTGAGAAGATTGAGATTGACCGTTACAGCGAGGCAAGCAGCGATGTGACTACACAACTCATCGACACAGTCAACACCTTCCGTAGTTATCAGGCTGCACTGCCCAAGAAGGGTAGTTGGCTCCGTTACAACGACGTTGATTTCAGCGACATTACAGGTGACAGTTACCTCATCATGAGCGTTAAGGCAAGCGGCAACACAACATTCAGCATCCGCGAAAAGAGTGCCTCAGGCAAGGTGATTGCCAAAATCACGCTCGACAACATCGTTCCTCCAGAGACGCCCAATGCTCCTGCTGGCGGTGGTGGCATGATGGGCAGATTCCGTCGTGACATGAGAGGTCAGTGGCTCACCCAGACTACCACTTTGAACTATGTGCCAAAGGGTGTGACTGACCTTGTGATCACCAACGATGGCGATGCAGAAGTAGCAGTGGATTATGTTCTGTTCAAGAATCGTCCTAAGTACTTCTCACCATCCACATCAGCAGCAATTGCACCAGACAGCGAAGGTTTCATCCACCGCTGGATGCTCTTGGAGCCAATCAACAAGCCTAACAGCGGCAACACTGTCTTCACTGACAGCTATTTGCGCGAGCACTTCAACAGAGAATACTTCAAGGGCCAGCAGACTATTCTTCCAAAGGATGGTCAGAAAGTACAAGCTGTGTTCAAGCAGGAACAGGCTCCTGCCGGCTTCGGCCGTGGATTTGGCCAGCAGGCTCAGCCCGCACAACCAGAGGTGAAAACTGTGAAGCAGACACTCACATGGCATGCACTCGACAGCGAGAACATGAACGTGAAACTCTTCCGCTTTGCTGAAAAGTATGGTGAACAAGTGTATGGCGTGCTCTTCTGGGCAGTTACCGTCATCGACTGTCCTGAGGAAATCAAGGACGTTCGTCTGGCTGTCGGTTCCAACTCCGCTTCCATGTGGTGGCTCAACGGTGAAGAGACATTGTTACTCTCAGGCGACCGCCGTATGGTGAAGGACGATGCGATGTCAAAACGCATCACCCTGAAGAAGGGACGCAACGTGCTGCGTGGTGCCATCATCAATGGCCCAGGTATGAGCGATTTCTGCGTTCGTTTCCTCGATGAGAAAGGTAACCCTGTTAAAAACTATACAATAATCAACAACAAATAAGAGCATGAAAATACTTCGCACTATATTGGCTGCCAGCACATTGATTATGGCAGCAACAGCATCAGCACAATCAGGACAACCCTTCATCCACGACCCCTCCACACTGGCTGAGTGTGATGGCAAGTGGTACACATTCGGCACAGGTGGTGGCGGTATCATCACCGACGACGGATGGAACTGGCACAGCGGCGCAGAGCGTCCTGGTGGCGGTGCTGCCCCCGATATGATTAAGATTGGTGATCGTTACCTCTGCATCTACGGTGCCACAGGTGGTGGTCTTGGTGGTGGTCACGCTGGTCGCATCCTCACCATGTGGAACAAGACCCTCGACCCTAAGTCACCCGACTTCAAGTGGTCTGAAGGTGTGGAGGTTTGCTACTCTGACGGTATGGAAGACCAAGACGCCATCGACCCAGGTGCACTCCTCGACCCAACCACAGGTCGTCTGTGGGTAAGTTACGGTACTTACTTCGGCACCATCCGTCTCATCGAGTTGGATCCAGCCACAGGTTTCCGTAAGAGCGGCAACAAGGAGAAAGATATCGCCATCGACTGTGAGGCTTCTGACCTCATCTACAGAGATGGTTGGTACTACCTGCTCGGCACTCACGGCACTTGCTGCGACGGTGTGAACTCTACTTATAATATTGTGGTGGGCCGTTCCAAGAGCCCAGAAGGTCCATACATCGACAATGTAGGTCGTGACATGTATCATGGCGGTGGCAAGATGGTCATTGCTGCTGGCGACCGCAAGACGGGTGCCGGACACTTCGGACGCACCATCATCGACGAAGGTGTTGAGGTGATGTCATTCCACTGGGAGGCTGACTTCGACATGGGTGGCCGCTCCACATTGGCAGTTCGTCCTCTCCTTTGGAAGAATGGTTGGCCTATCGGTGGCGACCAATTCAAAGAAGGCACCTACGAGATTGAATCTGAGCGTCGTGGTTATGCCCTCGAACTTGCCGTTGACTTCGTTCGTATGAACGTGGCACGTGCAGGTGGTTTCGGTGGCTTCGGCGGTGGTCAGCAGGCTAATGCCGCTCCTCCTCAGCCCGTGGCTGAACAGAAACTGGAAGATGTCATCAGCACATGGCCTTCAGGCAATATTCCTGCCCGCATCGGTGACTACATGTTCCGTCCTCACCAGAAGTGGACCATCACAGCCGTTCCAGAGGCAGGTGGTTACTTGAGCAACCCATACTTCAAGATCACCATTGCTGGTACAGAACGTGCTCTCGCTGCCACAGAGGATGTGGAAGTAACTACCGTCCCTTCCTTCACTGGTGCTCCTGAGCAACTCTGGCGCATTGAGCAACTCACCGACGGTACTTTCCGCATCATGCCTAAGGAGATTCCTGGCAAGGAAGGCACCAACACCAAGTATGTGCTCTACTCAGCAGGTGACAGCACACCAACACTTGCAGAGTACGACTTCAGCAGCGACAACTCTAAGTGGAACTTCCGCCAGCACTAATCAGATGTAGCGGAAACATTCTGCATAAATAGAAAAGAGAGGTATCGGATCATGATCTGATACCTCTCTTTTTATGATGAACGAGCCAATCACATAAGAGAGGCAGAAGAAACCAAAGGAGAGTGAGGTTTTTCAAAAAAAATTGTGTAAATGTTTGGAGGATAAGAAAAAAAGTCTTTAATTTGCAATTGTCTTGCAGACTTCGGGCATTTCCAACGGACTGTTCGAGGTGTTGCAGAGACTAAATCCAGTTAGCCCGATGGACGATTGCGGCAGTGGTTGCAGGGAGTCCGTCACTTCAGGGAGAGCGGGATTAACTTTACATCGATGGTTTGACGCGTCGCAGTGTGTGCCTCGTGAGGCATTGACTGCCATTCGTCAAAAGGACGTTACGAACGTTGGTCTTCAGATCTCTAAATCTGGTAAATTTAAAGTTCTCTTTGAAGATAACGCAATCGGAACGTCCACGTGGGTGATTTATCCAAAGGTCACTTTGATGCTATTATTGTATGGGTACTTGTATCCATACACAAGTGGTGTCGTTGTACCTTCTGTGCATATTATCCCCCGGCGTGGGCTAACTGGTTGCTAATCCCAAGAGAACGGTTTACCAGAGCCAGAGGTCGGGATTAGCAGAAGTACAGCAACTCACGCCCTTTTTGTTTCTGTTAACTTAAATGCCGAAAGTTGGAGTTGGATAAGTATGGCAAGAATATCAATATGACCCTAAAAGCTGATATCACAACACTTGAAAATGTTGTGGAGCAGATTATGAGAAGTGCGTCAGTTGGAGACGATAGTTTCGAACTGAAACTGAAGAAACTTCTTAAATCATACAAAATAGCTATAATTAAGGATGGAATAATAAGCTCTCTATCTATAACCGATAAAGATTATGTATGCAATACAATTAACTTAATAGAAAAAAATGTAGGTTCCTTTCTAAATGGGCATTATGAACGATGCTTTAACTCCATCAAGAAAACGTGGTTTTCAAATAAGGGAGGAGTGCAATTAGGAGAGATGTTCTCAAAAAACTACAATTTAACACCAAGAACCGAACTATATCGTATACGAAGAAAAGAGGCAGGCGAAATATTTACTCACAAAGAAATGTTTCATGTACCATTTGAAAAAAGAGGAGTGTTGGATAATTATAGGTATAGTTTGTCTGGCTATCCTTGCTTATATTGTGGGTTTTCTGTTATGACTTGCTGGGAAGAAATGCATCGTCCACCCCTTGATAGTTTTATGGTGTCTGCATTGTACGTGAGAAAGAACCTCAAATTGTTAGACTTACGTCTTTATCAGTCTGATTCTATTGAATCCTATCAAGATTTGTACAAATATATTGTAATGTTACCATTAATTATGGCTTGTTCTGTAAAAGTAAAGAAAGATTCCGATAAGTTTAAGCCGGAATATATTATGCCGCAACTTTTGTTGAGCACAATTTGTAATACAAATGACGTTGCAAATCCTCAATATGATGGGATAATTTATACTTCTTCAAGAGTTGACTTGAATTTCGGTTTTGGCGACAGGCATCTTTACGACAATGTGGTAATACCAGTAAAAGAGTCAAAAGAATCAGGAATGTGCGATTGGTTATGTGATAAATTCTCTATAACAGATCCTATTTGTTATGAATACGAGATAATTCGACACGGTTTTTTCGAAAGTAATGATACAGACCCTTATTCAAAGTCTTACTTCGGAATATTAGAGTCTCGACTAAAAAACGAAACATTTTATTTACCTAATAATTAAAAATTTATGAAAACAACAATTCTTAAATCTGTGATGACGGTGCTGGTGGCACTGGTCTCACTCAACACATTTGCGTACGATCCAGCGTACGATGTGCAAATTGATGGCATCTATTATAATCTGGACAAGGAAATAAAGACAGCAAAAGTGGCTCCCAGACAAAAAGGTATATTTGATGATTACAAGAGTAATATTAATGCCTATACTGGTGAAGTCATTATTCCACAATCTATTATTTCAGATGGAATAGAGTATTCTGTAGTAGGCATTGATGATGGTGCTTTTTCTTCGTGTACTAATTTGACATCGGTGAACATACCCGAAAGCGTCACATCCATCGGCAGATATGCTTTCGAAGACTGCAGCGGCTTGACATCGGTGACCATACCTGAAAGCGTCACATCAATTGGCAATTATGCTTTCCGTAACTGCAGCGGCTTGACATCGGTGACCATACCTGAAGGCGTCACATCTATCGGTGCGCATGCTTTCTCTGGTTGCAGCGGCTTGACATCGGTGACCATACCTGAAAGCGTCACATCAATCGGCTCGTATGCTTTCTCCGACTGCAGCGGCTTGACATCGGTGACCATACCTGAAGGCGTCACATCTATCGGTGCGTATGCTTTCTCTGGTACAGCTTGGTTGAAAAACCAAGAGGACGGATTAATATACATCAACAATATTGCACTAACATACAAGGGAACGATGCCCGAAAACACAAGTATTGTAATAAAGAAAGGAACAATTTTAATTGCAGAACGAGCTTTCTATGGCTGTAGCGGCTTGACATCGGTTACCATACCCAGCAGCGTCACATCAATCGGCGGTTCTGCTTTCTATGGCTGCAGCGGCTTGACATCGGTTACCATACCCAGCAGCGTCACATCAATCGGCTCGTATGCTTTCTCCGGCTGCAGCGGCTTGACATCGGTGACCATACCGGAAAGCGTCACATCAATCGGCGGTTCTGCTTTCCAAGGCTGCAGCGGCTTGACATCGGTGACCATACCTGAAAGCGTCACATCTATCGGTGCGTCTGCTTTCTATGGCTGTAATTAGATATGCGTACTAACCATCAATAACAAGAAATACTTGTAACTAAACCACTGATTATCAATACTATTCTTATTTTAACACTTATCAGTCAGTTTTTGGTGCTTCGACATTTTCCGCATAATTTTGTGACGTATTTCTAC
>SAMEA3663257__coassemble_572_pt1 | contig 16714 bp, 8 predicted proteins | sample SAMEA3663257__metabat2_high_PE_025 | metagenome-assembled genome bin SAMEA3663257 (sample SAMEA3663257) | pig gut metagenome | biome: pig gut; feature: pig-associated habitat; material: faeces | place: China | collected 2013 | reverse complement strand
CCAAGAGAGTGCCTCGTGTGCTTTCCGTGCGGTGTTTCGATGCCGTGCCTTATTGAAAAAATAGAAGCGTTATGCTCTTTCTTGCAAGCTGAAAACGTAGGAAATTTTCAATCTTTGCAAAAAAGTTTGGAGACGGCTCGTGTGCTACTAAAGCCATCTCGAAATAGAAGAAGACGGACATAGCGGCTTCACGCATTATTGCGTGGAACTGCTTTATTGAAACCATCTTTTCTATTTCGGGTATTTCCTACGACCCTCAGCTTGAAGATGTGGACATACAGTTCCACGCTTCTTGTGTGTATATAATTGCCTTTGTTGGGGACTGGCGGAGGCGGTAATATAATAGTCCATGAAAAGAACTATCCTTAAATCTATGATGGTGGTACTGGGTGTACTGCTGTCAGTTCATGCGAATGCCGACGAGAACGGTGTGCTGATTGAAGGTGTTTACTACAATCTGGTCACGACCTCGAAGACGGCAACAGTCACAAACGGCGGCACCGCCTACACGGGTGCAGTCACTATTCCCGCTACCGTCACATGGGAAGACATCACCTACGATGTTACCGCCATCAGCATGGAAGCCTTCAAGAACTGCACGGGGCTGACCTCTATCAGCTTCCCCAGCAGCGTGAGCACCATCAGCGACCAAGCGTTCTACGGATGCTCAGGCCTCACCTCTGTGACCATCCCCGACGGAGTGACCAGCATCGGCAACGAAGCATTCAGATATTGCAGCAACTTGGCCACTGTGGTGATTGGCGATGATGTCAAGACCATCGGTAACAATGCGTTCGAAGGGTGCTATGCTTTGACAGAGGTTACTCTTGGAAAACGAGTTGAAACTATCGGAGGCTGGGCATTCTATTACTGCAATAATCTGCCTTCTATTGCCATCCCCCGCAGCGTCACCTTCTTCGGCAATCGTGCATTTGAATCTTGCTATAGATTGACCGCTGTCCACATCACCGACTTGGCGGCATGGTGCGGTGTTATGGCAGGAGGTGACTGCGCCAATCCTTTGTCTGTGGCACAGCATCTCTACCTGAACGGTGCTGAAGTGAAAGACTTGGTTATTCCTGATGGCGTGAAAACTATTAACAATGGTGCTTTCGAAAACTGTCAAGGCCTGCGCACTGTGACCATTCCCAAGAGTGTCACCAACATCAATCACAAGGCATTCTATGGTTGCAGCAACCTCAACACCATCAACATCGAGGGGAATGGCACCATCATTGGCCCTTATGCTTTTTACAGCTGCAACCTGACCACCCTCAACATTACGGGCAGCATCGCTTCCCTCGGAGAGTATGCGTTCAATGGATGCAATAGATTGAACAAGGTGGACATCACCGACTTGGCTGCATGGTGCAAGATGACAGTCAATGCTTATTCGAATCCGTTAGATTATGCCGGACAGTTATGGGTGAATGGCACACGCATCACAGACATGATCATCCCCAACGGTGTCACGGCTATCAATGGAGGTGTTTTCTCCCACTTCTCAGGTCTGAAAAGCGTGTCTATTCCGAGCAGTGTCACCTCTATTGGTAACGGTTCGTTCCAGTACTGCAGCAATCTGGAGTCCGTGTCCATCCCGAACAGCGTCACCTCCATCGGTGCCAATGCCTTCCTGAATTGCACGAGTCTGACCCAGGCAACTCTTTCTAATGGCATCAAGACCATCGGTGGCTCCGCCTTCAGCGGTTGCTCTGGTTTGACCTCACTGGCTATGCCCAACAGCATCACTTCCATCGGCACCAATGCCTTCCAGAACTGCAGCGGCATGACCAGCGTGAAACTCAGCAGCGGCCTCACCGCCATTCCCAACTATGCCTTCGCAGGGTGCACGGGTCTGACCGCCGTGGTGATTCCCGAAGGTGTGACCAGCGTTGGCGACTATGCCTTCCAAAACTGCTCGGCCATGACCTCGGTGGAGATACCGAGCACCGTCAACTGGCTTGGCAAGTATGACTTCGACGGCTGCACCGCCCTGAGCGAGGTGGGCATCACCGACCTGGCTGCATGGTGCAAGATGCGCTTCGGAGCGGAGAAAGCCAGCCCGTTCTTCTATGCTAAGACCATGAAACTGAACGGCGAGCCTGTGACCGACCTCGTCTTCCCTGAAGGTATCTCCACTATTGGTGCTTATGCGTTTGCCGAATACAAGGGATTGAAGTCTGTGGTCATTGGCAACGATGTCACTTCCGTCGCCGAAGGTGCTTTCCAAGGTTGCACAGGACTGAAGGACGTGACCATTGGCAGTAGTGTTACTTCTGTGGGTCAGTATGCTTTCCGCAACTGCACAGGTATGCAGAACTTAGTGGTGGGCAACAGCGTCAACAGCATCGGCAGTCAGACGTTCGAGAACTGCGGGAACTTGCGTTCTATTGTGGTGGTGAAAGGTAACAGCAAATATGACTCACGCGACAACTGTAACGCACTCATCGAGACGGCTACGAACAAGCTGCTCGTTGGATGCCGTAACACTATTATCCCAGGAACTGTCAAGACCATTGCGGATCTTGCTTTCTCCTACTGCAAGGGACTAGCCTATGTAAACATTCCGAACAGCGTGACGAGCATCACTACTAATGGTAGCTCAGACTCTTCGTTTAGAGGAAGCGACCTGAAGGAGATTGAGTTCCATTGCAGTAAGCTTGGTTCATGGCTTTTCAATGGACAGACGAGCTTGGAAAAAGTCGTTCTTGGCAGTGAAGTGACATCTATTGAGGATAGAGCCTTCTACGGTTGCACCAACGTACAGACCGTCGTCTCTTACATCCAAGAGCCTTTCGCTTTCGGTTATTCTGCTTTCTACTTCAACAACACCTACAACACCTGCAAGCTCATTGTTCCTGCCGGCACACGTGATGCCTACATCGCCAAGGGCTGGACGGAGAGCGTCTTCAAGGGTGGCGTAGTGGAGGCTGACCCCAACTCATTTGTGGTGGCTGACCAGACTGTGAACAGAGGCGCAACCGTTACAATCCCTATCGAACTGAACAATGTGACACCTGTTACGGCTTTCCAGTTTGAAGTCAACCTTCCCGAAGGCATCACTTGGTCGAGGTGTACGCTGACAGACAGAAAGGATGACCACATTATCTCTGCCAAAAAGCAGGCCACGGGAAACTACATGGTGACAGCCATTTCCTTGTCTGACGAAAGTTTCAGCGGCACAAGTGGGGCTATAGCCAAACTTGAACTCAAAGTGGACGGGCAACAGATAGCAGGTCTCTACAGATTGAACATCAAGAACATAGGACTGACCGCAGAAGACGGAAGCGAACTTCATCCTCTTGATGTGAGCAACACCTTGGCCATCAATGATTTCACCTTAGGTGATACCAATGGAGATGGCAACGTGACCATCACTGATGCTGTCATGGTGGTCAGCCATGTGCTGGGCAATGACCCCGAAGGGTTTGTCAGCAATGCTGCCGACATGAATGACAGTGGTGACATCACCATTACTGATGCCGTGGCCATTATCAAGATTGTGTTGGATGGTCAGAAAACTCATGCAGCAAAGAGAAGAACAGGGGTGATGGTGCGTGACCCGCAATAAGTTTATTATTCATTTTATAACTCAATTATTAGTATGAAAAAGAAAATCTTTTTGATGATCACCCTGTTGGTCGGCATTGTGTCAGCCCAAGCAACGAATGATGTAGTTGTGGGTGATGTGACCATTCCGCAAGGCGGAAGTGGAGTCGTTAACATTGAACTGAACAACAATGATGATGAATTTACAGCCTATCAATTTAGGTTGATACTTCCCGAAGGTCTTAACTTTGTGGCGGACAAGAAAGGGAATCCCTCTTTTGTGGCTGGCGACCGCTATGATGACCATTCCATCTCGTCCAGCACATTAGGAGTTTTTTCCTGCATCTCCACCACGCTTGCTCCCATCAGCGGCACGAGTGGGTCACTCTTGAGTGTGGATGTGACTGCAAGCGCGGATGTGGCTGTAGGAACTAAACTGAATGTGACACTTGGCGAGATAGAATGTACCACATCTGGTACGAGTCCAAAGGCCGTGAAATTTGAAGATGTAACCTTCACCGTCACCATTGGGGATCCTGCCGATACGCACGTGGTGCTTGATGAGACTTCCACCACTGCTCCTGTAGCCAGTGGTGGAGCGGTGGACATTATGGTGAAGCGCACCATCAAGGCAAATGAGTGGAGCACTTTGGTGTTGCCCTTCAACATGACGGAGGCGCAGGTGAAGGAGGCTCTTGGCAGCGATGTGCAGCTGGCAGAGTTTGAAGATTATGAGGCAGAGTATGATGCAGATGACAACGTGACAGGACTGACCGTCAATTTCGTGGCAACAGACTTGTCTGAAGGTTTCTATGGCAACTATCCCTATCTGGTGAAGACCTCGAAGGACATCACGGAGTTCCTCGTGACGGCAACCATTGACCCTGACGAAGAGGATGCTGTGGCTGAGTTTACCAATGGGAAAACTGGCCCGAAAAAAGAGGTGTATGGTTCGCTGATTGGCACTTATCATGCAGGGGATGCCATCCCCAACAACGGACTGTTCCTCAGCGGCAACAAGTTCTGGTACTCAGCAGGTGCAACAAAGATCAAGGCATTCCGTGCCTACTTCATGCTTAACGAAGTGTTGAGTGGCGTGGCAGAGGCAAAGGTGCGCTTTATGGTTGACGAGGATGCAGCAGCCATCGAGGGCATCACTCCAGACATGGAGAATGGCGTATGGTACACACTTGATGGACGTCAACTCAATGGTAAGCCAACAGAGAAGGGCGTGTACATCGTGGATGGTAAGAAAGTTTTAATTAAGTGATAGGAGGACAAACTCATGAAAAAGACATATATGGCTCCCCAGATGGAGCAAGTGACAATGAAGGACATGTTGCCATTGTGCGCCAGTGGCGTAGGAGGTAGTGGTATACCAGGAGCACCAGGGTATGGTGGTGTGGACACTGGTGGAGGCGTTATTCCAGCAGCTAAAGAAATGCCAGACTTTGAAGACCTTGAAGGAGAACTTGGATTGAACGGATTGCTTTGGTAATCAGCATTATTATAGAATTACGGGCACTCAGCGCGAAATGACACGCGCTGAGTGCCCGTAATATTATGCGCTGGGTGAGCGAAATGAGATGCGCACGGTGCGCGCGTAGTTCATCAACACCTTTCAGCGTCACTCGTATACACACTTCAATGCCACTCGTATACAACATCAAACGTCACCAATATACTCAGCTCGATGTCACTAATATTCTCGCTTCTGTGTCAAGGCTATACTCGCTCGTGCTTAAGGGGTATTCTCATTTCTGCTTATGAGGTATTCTCAATCCTGTGTAAGGGCTATCCTGATGAAGAATGAAAAAATGAGGAAATGAAAGAATGAAAAAGTTCGCTGAAGACGGATCAGGGGACGGTTCTTTGATCTGTTCCCCAAAGATGCTCTATACATAATGGTAAAAACAAAGCAAGCGGCACACCACAATGGGTATGCCGCTTGCTTTTTATAGGTTCTTTCCGGTATGTGAAGTTACGATTAAGAGAATGAAAATACAAACATGGTTGGATTTAAGTCTCGCAACTCACGAAAACATCATTTTCTTTTACTAATGCTTTGTTTCATCTTCAGGATGCGACGGACGCTTTCGTCGATACGTTGTTCGGTTATCGTGCCGTTCTCCACAGCCTCGACCACAGCATCGAAAGCCTCAGTGAATACCTGTGGGCCGAGCACGATGTCAACACCTGCCTTGATGCAGCCGACAGCCGCTTCTGCACTGCTGTATTGCTGAGTGATGGCGCCCATCTCCATTCCGTCGCTGATAATGATGTTCTGATAGCCGAGTTCGCGGCGCAATTTGTCTTGCAAGATGACCGACGACATTGTTGAAGGAATGTCGGAACCTGTCACATTGGGGGCTGAGATGTGTGCCGTCATGATAAGTTGGCAACCCCACTGGATGCCAGCCTTGAAGGTTACCATCTCGCATGTGAGCATCTCACTCCAGGTCTTCTGCGAACTGGCATAGCCATAGTGCGTATCGGCCTTCGTGTCGCCGTGGCCTGGGAAGTGTTTGATGCAGCCCGTCACACCGGCATCCTTTAGTCCCTGCAAGTAGTTGATCACCATCGGGGCTGCCACCTGGGGATCATCGCTGAAGGCACGGGCACCGATGACGATGTTCTCAGGATTCGTGTTCACGTCGGCCACAGGGGCAAAGTCGATGTCGAATCCGTAGCGATGTAGATAAGTTCCGATGGTGTTGCCACACTCGTAGGCATTCTGTGGGTCGCCAGTGGCACCGATGGCTCCCATCGACTCATAGGTTTTCACACTGAAGTTGCTGTTGCGACCAATGCGGGCCACCCTGCCACCTTCCTCATCGATGCAGAGCAGGGGAGAGCCTTTCAGTGCCCTTATCTCAGGAATGAACTTCGCCAGTTGCGTCTCGTCCTCAATGTTGTGGGCATAGAGGATGATGCCGCCAACGGGGTATTTTTCGTTTACATTCCGCATGGTAGCATTCACAGCTTGCAACTTGATTGCTGTGATGTCGTCGCTACTGCTGTCAATACCGTTGGGTTGGTTGAAGTGGATGGTCGTGTCGAGGCACTCTGGACGCACATAAAACATCTGTCCCACTTTTTCGCGCAGGGTCATCTCCTGAAGTTGCAATTCTATTGCATCTGGAGGAGTCACAATAGGTTCTTCTTCATCAGAACACGACGTAAAGACTGAAAGGCCGCAAGAAGTCAGGATGGCGGTCATCATCCAAAGTTTCATTTGTTTCATTGTCTGCAGTTATCGTTATGGTACCTAAAGTCTTTCGGGGTTCAGAACTCGCTCCATGCCTTGATTTCAATATCATCGAGGCTCTTCGTGCAGAAGGCGTTGATGAAGGCGGAGGCAAGGCGGGAGTTGGTGATGAGAGGAATGTTGAGGTCGATGGCTGCACGGCGAATCTTGTAGCCGTTGGTGAGTTCGCCCACCGAGAGGTTCTTGGGCACGTTGACCACCATGTCGATGTCGTGGCTGTGGAGCAGGTCGAGTGCCTGTGGCTGCAGTCCTTCCTCACTGGGCCAATGGACGAGGGTGTTGGCGATGCCGTTTTCTGCCAGATAGCGCGATGTACCGCCTGTGGCATAGAGTTGATAGCCATGTTCAATGAGTTGCTGGGCCGCACGGAGCATGTCGGCTTTTTGCTTGCCTGGACCTGTCGAGAGAAGAACTCCTTTCTTTGGAATTCGATGACCGACGGAGAGCATAGCGCAGAGCAGGGCAGAGGCGGTATCGTCACCAATACATCCCACCTCGCCGGTTGATGCCATATCAACACCAAGCACTGGGTCTGCCTTCTGCAAACGGTTGAACGAGAACTGCGATGCCTTGATACCCACATAGTCGAGGTCGAAGAGATTCTTTTCTGGACGTTCAAATGGCAAGCCCAGCATAATCTTTGTCGCCAATTCAATGAGGTTGAGTTTCAGCACCTTGCTGACAAATGGGAACGAACGTGAGGCACGAAGGTTACACTCGATGACACGCAGATGGTTCTGTTCGGCAAGGAACTGGATGTTGAATGGTCCTGAGATGTTAAGTTCCTTTGCTATCTTCTTGGAGGCTTTCTTGATTTGGCGGACGGTCTCCACATAAATCTTCTGGGGTGGGAACTGGATGGTGGCATCGCCTGAGTGAACACCGGCAAACTCGATGTGCTCGCTGATGGCATAGGCTATGATTTCACCGTCTTTTGCCACAGCATCCATCTCAATCTCCTTGTTGTGTTCGTGGAACTTGCTCACCACCACAGGGTGCTTCTTGCTGATGTTGGCAGCCAATTGGAGGAAACGTTCCAACTCTTCTTGGTTGGAACAGACGTTCATGGCTGCACCGCTGAGCACGTAAGACGGACGCACCAAGACTGGGAAACCGACTTTCTCAATGAAGGTGTTGATGTCGTCCATCGAGGTGAGGGCTGCCCATGCTGGCTGATCCACACCGATGCGGTCGCACATGGCGGAGAACTTGTCGCGGTCTTCGGCATTGTCAATGCTTTTGGCAGAAGTGCCGAGAATGGGGACACGTTCGCTGTCGAGACGCATGGCAAGGTTGTTGGGGATTTGTCCACCTGTGGAAACAATCACGCCATGAGGGTTCTCCAGCTCGATGATGTCCATCACACGCTCGAAGGTGAGTTCGTCAAAGTAGAGGCGGTCGCACATGTCGTAGTCGGTGGAGACAGTCTCAGGATTGTAGTTAATCATCACCGAACGGTAGCCATTCTTCCTGATAGTGTTAAGTGCCTGAACACCACACCAGTCAAACTCTACACTTGAACCAATGCGATAGGCTCCTGAACCGAGGACGATGATGGAGCGGCGGTCGTTTTCGTAGGTGATGTCGTGGGCTGCTTTCCCCTGTGCAGCGACGGCGTCGCAGCATACGGAACCGCAACCTTGGTAGGTAAGATAGAGGTAGTTCGTCTGTGCAGGGTACTCGGCAGCGAGGGTGTCGATTTGTTTGACGACAGGGAGAATGCCCATTTGCTTGCGCAGTTCACGCACCAGTTTGGTCGCGATTTCTGGGTCGATGAGGGCTTCGAGACCTACGGCACGGGAGATTTGGAAATCCGTGAAACCCTGCACCTTGGCACGAAGCATCAGGTCTTTGCGCACATTTTGGATGGCTCCTTTCTGCTGCAATTCCACATAGGTGTTGCGGATGTTCTGCAACTTGTAGAGGAACCACTTGTCTATCTTTGTGAGGTCGTGAATCTGCTCGACCGTGTAGCCCATGTGGAGAGCCTTTTCCACCACCAGCACACGCTTGTCGGTGGGGGCTTTGAGGGCGGCATCTACATCATCAATCTCCAGTTCGTGATTGCCGACAAAGCCGTGCAGACCTTGCCCAATCATGCGGAGACCTTTCTGGATGGCCTCTTCGAAAGTGCGTCCAATTGCCATCACTTCGCCCACCGACTTCATGGAAGAACCCAATTCTCGGTCAACACCACGGAACTTGCCGAGGTCCCAGCGGGGTATCTTGCACACCACATAGTCGAGGGCTGGCTCGAAGAAGGCGGAGGTGGTCTTGGTGACAGAGTTCTTCAGGTCGAAGAGTCCATAGCCGAGACCGAGTTTGGCTGCAACAAAGGCGAGCGGATAGCCCGTGGCTTTCGATGCCAAAGCGGAGGAACGCGAAAGACGGGCATTCACCTCAATGACACGGTAATCCTCGCTTTCGGGGTCGAAAGCATACTGCACGTTGCACTCGCCGACGATGCCGATGTGGCGGATGATCTTGATGGCGAGGGCACGGAGTTTATGGTATTCGCTGTTGGTGAGTGTCTGTGATGGAGCGATGACGATGCTCTCACCCGTATGGATGCCGAGGGGGTCGAAATTCTCCATGTTGCAGACGGTGATGCAGTTGTCAAAGCGGTCGCGCACCACCTCGTACTCAATCTCTTTCCAACCCTTCAGCGATTTTTCGACGAGCACTTGGGGAGAGAACGAGAAGGCTTTCTCTGCCAACTTGTTCAGTTCCTCTTCATTGTCGCAGAAACCGGAGCCGAGACCGCCCAATGCGTAGGCAGCACGGATGATGACGGGATAGCCAAGGTCTGCAGCTGCTTGGCGAGCCTCTTCGATGGTTTCGCAAGCGTGGCTTTTGATGGTTTTCACGTCAATCTCGTCCAGTTTCTTCACGAAGAGTTCACGGTCTTCGGTGTCGATGATGGCTTGAACAGGAGTGCCAAGCACACGCACGTTGTATTTCTCAAGGATGTGCTGCTGATAGAGTTCCACGCCGCAGTTGAGGGCGGTTTGTCCACCGAACGCCAATAGGATGCCTTGTGGCCGTTCCTTCTGAATCACTTTCTCTACGAAGAAGGGGGTGACGGGCAGAAAGTAAATCTTGTCGGCCACACCTTCGGACGTCTGCACTGTGGCGATATTGGGGTTGATGAGTACGGTCTCGATGCCCTCTTCCTTCAGGGCTTTCAGGGCTTGGCTGCCAGAGTAGTCGAACTCGCCTGCCTCACCAATCTTTAAGGCTCCAGAGCCTAAAAGAAGAACTTTTTGAATGCTTTTATCTATCATCGTCTTGAAGTCTTAAAGGAGTTTGACAAAATCGTCGAACAGGAATTCCGTATCGACAGGACCGCTGGCGGCTTCGGGGTGAAACTGTGCTGAGAACCACGGGAAGTGCTTGTGGCGGATGCCTTCGTTGGAGCCGTCGTTCATGTTGATGAAGAGGGGTTCCCAATCCGATGGTAGGGTAGTGCTGTCAACGGCATAACCATGATTCTGCGATGTGATGAAGCAGCGGTTGGTGCCCACTTGTTGCACGGGTTGGTTGTGCGAACGATGCCCGTATTTCAGTTTGTAGATGGTGGCACCAGCCGCCTTTGCCAGCAGTTGGTTTCCCATGCAGATACCCATGCAGGGACGTACATTTCCTTTTTCCTTTTCAGTGTTGAGGAATTTTTTTATGTTCTCTACTGCATCTATTGCGGTGTCGGGGTCGCCTGGACCATTGGCAAGAAAAAGACCATCAAAATCGAGCGCGTTGAAATCGTAGTTCCATGGAACTCTAATCACTTCAACGCCACGACGAAGGAGGCAACGGATGATGTTGTTTTTTACGCCGCAATCGACGAGAACAACTTTTTTGCCTTTCCCATCACTATAATGAATCACTTCCTTGCAGGAGACCTTGGCGATGTAGTTCACTCCTTCATATTGTGCTGAAGGAATATTGTCGGGTTCGTCATCGAAGAGGATCTTTCCCATCATGACACCATGCTCGCGCAATACTTTGGTGAGTTGGCGAGTGTCGATGCCTGTAATGCCTGGCACATTTTCACGTTTCAGCCAATCGGCGAGGCTCTCTTTGGCGTTCCAGTGCGAATAGTCTGTGCTATAGTCGCTTACGATGATGGCTTCGGCATGAATCTTTTCACTTTCCATAAAGGTAGCGATGCCATTCTCTTCAATGCTGAATGGGGGAACACCATAGTTTCCGACCAGAGGGTAGGTGAGTACCATCATCTGACCAGCATAAGAGGGGTCGGTCAAGCTTTCCGGATAGCCCATCATGGCTGTGTTGAAGACCACCTCGCCTGCCACAGGTTTTTCGTAGCCGAATGATTTCCCGTGGAAAGCAGTGCCGTCTTCTAAAAGAAGTGTTACGTTTCTCATTTATGTGTTTGTTTTTTTTATTCCACTGTAACTGATTTTGCCAAATTGCGTGGTTGATCTACATCTTTACCTTTTGCGATGGCTATGTAATAAGCAAGCATTTGGAGAGGAATGGATGCCAAGAGTGGTTCAAGGCATTCTTCTGTATGTGGCAACTCAATGACTGCATCTGCCATCTTGCGGATAGTTTCGTCACCCTCACTCACAATGGCAATGACACGTGCCTTGCGTGCTTTGATTTCCTGAATGTTGCTGACCACTTTCTCGTAGAGCACGTTCTTGGTGGCTACGACGACTACGGGCATCTCGTCATCGATGAGTGCAATAGGACCATGCTTCATCTCGGCGGCAGGATAGCCTTCGGCATGAATGTAGGAGATTTCTTTCAGTTTTAGTGCACCTTCCAATGCTACGGGATAGTTGTAGCCACGACCGAGGTAGAGGAAGTTATGGGCATAGGTGAAGATGCGGCTAATGTCTTTGATGGCGTCGCCTTGTTTGAGCAGTTGCTCCATCTTTTCCGGAATAGCATTCAAGGCGGTCAAGACTTTCGTGTAACGCATGTTGTCAATTGTGCCTCTCTCCTTACCTAACGCCAATGCCAGCATGGTGAGCACAGTTACTTGACCCGTGAAAGCCTTGGTGGATGCCACACCGATTTCGGGACCCACGTGAATGTATGAACCTGTGTTGGTGGCACGTGGAATGCTGGAACCAATAGCATTACAAATGCCATAGATGAAAGCACCTTTCGATTTTGCCAGTTCAATGGCAGCCAAGGTGTCTGCTGTTTCGCCCGACTGACTGATGGCGATGACTACGTCTTGCTCGTTGATGACTGGTTTGCTATACCTGAATTCACTGGCATATTCCACTTCGACAGGAATCTGGCAGAAGTCTTCGATGAGTTGTTTGCCAATCAATCCGGCATGCCATGAAGTACCACATGCCACAATGATGATGCGCCGAGGGTTGAGAAGGTACCTGCGGTTGTCGATGATGGCTGAAAGAACCACATTGTTTGCTTCCACATTCACGCGTCCCCTCATGCAGTCTTTCAGACAATCGGGCTGTTCGAAGATTTCCTTCAGCATGAAGTGGGGAAAACCACCTTTCTCAATCTGTGCCAGGTTAAGGTCAACCTTTGTCACTTCATGTTCCATCTTCTCATTGTTGAAATCTACGACCTCCACATCTTTCCCACGACGGATCACGGCAATGTCCTTGTCGTCGAGATAGATGACCTTATCTGTGTATTCAATGATAGGACTGGCATCAGAACCGAGGAAGAACTCTTCTTCACCGATGCCTACGACCAAAGGACTGCTCTTTCGAGCGGCAATGATTTGGTCGGGATCGTTCTTGTCGAGGATGGCAATGGCGTATGCACCAATGACGGAACGAAGGGCAATGCGTACGGCTGTAAGCAAATCTACATTCTTCTTTGTGCGTACATATTCTATCAGTTGCACCAACACTTCGGTGTCGGTATTGCTTTTGAATTCTATGCCATTTTCTTGAAGTTGCTTCTTCAGAACGGCATAGTTCTCAATGATACCATTGTGAATGATGGCAAGATTGCCTGTAAAAGAAATGTGTGGGTGTGCATTGGTGGAATTGGGCTCACCATGAGTCGCCCAACGTGTATGGGCAATGCCGACGGTTCCGCTAATGTCTTTGTCAGAGGCATAGGCTTCCAAATCAGCCACCTTGCCTTTCGTTTTGTAAATTCTTAAATCTCCATTCTCTGTCAGAAGAGCCACTCCTGCACTGTCGTAACCTCTGTATTCCAATCGCTTAAGTCCCTTGATTAAGACGGGGTAGGCACTACGTTTGCCTAAATATCCAACAATTCCGCACATAATACCATTTCATTTTGTTTGTGCAAAGGTACGGAATAAATCTCTTTTTATCATTATTTTTGTCGGATTTTTTTATATTTGATAGCAAAAACAGGTTTTGTGTGACGAAATGTCATGAAACGGGTGCTTTTGTGGACACTTCTATGAAAAGTAAGGTTTTGTTTATTGATGCCTTAAATAAAAAACCACCGTATGTGGATTTGTACATACGGTGGTGTAAACAGGTCGGGAAAAAGGAGTATTAAATAATCCGTTTTCTTCTTACTTGATTGTACTTTTCTTGCTTTTTATCTGATGATGAACTTGCAACTGTTCTCGCTGCCGTTCGCTCCTTTCACGTGAGCAATGTAAACACCTGCTGGGAGGTCACTGATGGATACTGTAGCGTTACCATTGTCGAGATTGACAGTCTGGTGCTTTTGCTGCAGACCAGCAATAGAGTAGATGTCAAGTTGTATGGTTGATGCTTCTCCCTGGATGATGAGTTGTGTACCAGCGAAACGGATGCTGATTCTGTTGTCTTTTGCCAAAACAGCCGCAATATCATCAGGTTCTTCAATAATTACACCGTTATCCGTCCCGATAAATTTGTCATAGGAGTGGAGAGCGTTGTTCTGACCAATTGTTGGATGATTCATGATATAGAAGCTGTTGCCGCCATCAGGGTAGCGTCCCACGGTCTGGTCACCCTTATGTGCCTGGTATACGAGGTGGTCTGCAAAGTGCTTGAAAGATGGATGCTTCTCAAAATACTCTTGATTATTAGCAATGAACTCGTCAGACCATGTGATGATGACCTCTTGCTCAACGCCCTCATCGTTGTTGAGTTTGAACGATGCGTGGAGGTTTGAGAAGTAGATGCCTTCACGAACCACACCGAGTGGGGTGTTGGTGTAGATGAGATCCTGCGAATCGAGTTTGTCAGCCCAGATAATGAGTTTTCCACCAGGTTTGATAAAAGTTTGGATTTCAGGGTTACCTGTAGGAATCTGATACTTTTGAGGTTTTTTAGGATCGTCGCTCACGTAGAGACCAGCCACATTGAGAGTCATGTCGGTTGGGTTGTACAGTTCAATCCAATCGTTCTTTTTGTATTGTTCGTTCACGTAGATTGTATTGCCGGCACTCACTTCGTTGATACGGATCGGGGTAAAAGGTGAATTCTCGCGATTAGCGATGATTTCCTCGTCTTCAATGGGCTCGAAGCAAGCAGTGATGTTAGTGTGGGTCTTTGTTTTGATGACACTTGCCAAATCGAGTTTTGGAGTAAGTTTCTCGCTGGTTGTCCTTCCTGCTACAATCTTCCATCCTTTGAAGGCATAGCCTGCAGGGGCATCAGCTTTGATCACGGCTGGTGCAAATACGGTGCCTTCGAGTTTACCCGTAGGAATCCTTACATCGTTTAGTGTCAGCACAGCCTTGTCAAGATTGCTCTGGATAGTGACATCATAACTCTCCTGGAGGCCGAAGAAATCTTTCAACGCATTGATACGAACCCTGCGCTTTGATTTGTTCGTAATATCATCAAGCAATGCGGCCCCTGAGATGTCGTTGCCAGCAAGGTTGTGTATGCCTTGTGCAGTCCATGGGTTTTTACCGTCCAATGCCAACGCTGCCTCGTTGAAGTCAGCCATGCTATGGATGATTTCTGATGAGCGGTCTGCATCGAACACACTACCTGCCACAATACAGTAGGTGTCGATGAACTGTTTCTTGAATGCTGGGCGAGTGAGCAAATTGGAAAGGAGGTCTGTGAGGGACTTATTGTTGAAGCCTCCCCAGCCCCAGTCCCAGCCCCAGCCTCCATTTTGGCTGCCTTTGTTGGCGTTGAATCGGCTGAGCAGGTCGGTACGTTTGAAGGCTTCATCGACATCAAAGAATACGAAATGGAATTTGCCATTGTTACGGTCGCGGAAACCTTTGGTGTTATTACCGTTTGTAATCCAGTCTGCCGAACCTACGTAGCATTCAGTGGCGAAATAGTTGCACACCTCATCTATATCGCAGAGTTCACAGATTTGTTTCCATATATTATCATTTGTGGGATTGGATGAGAGGTCATTGCAGAGGGTGGTCCATTTCACAAACGCTTCATCGTCACCTGCTTTTTGGACATAATTGCCGCCACCAGCATATTCAAATTGGTCAACCTCATCATTGTCGGTGCCGTAGTTGCTGTATGCAAAGTTCTTATTGTTGGTCTCGCGGAGGTTGAACATGAACTGATACTTGCCATTGATGAACACGTGGGATGGCTGGTCGGCTTGGCAATCAAGATAGAAACCGCTGCTTGAGATAATTCTCTGAATGGCAGCATCAACGATGCGGCAATCGCAATCATTGCCACCATTACGGACAATGATAGCCTTATTCTTGATATAGGGTTTCTGGGAGAAGATGGGGTAGTCGAAGAAATTCTGGCCATAAACCTTTCCTGCTTTCAGTTTGAAAGATGGCGCAGGCGGGAAGTGGCGGCTCCATCCACCACTTACCTCAAAGTCAACCTCTTGGTTAATAGCCACACAGTATTCTTCATTTTCATTTGGCACAATGTATTCGAAATTGACAGGACGTTCCCAACCGCGGTTCTTGTTGCTTGTTCCATTTGAGCCATGAACAAACTTATAGCCGCCAGAGTCGCTCGTACCGTTCTTGCCATCTACATAGCAACCTATCTTGTCATCATAGAGATTGTCGGGATTGGTGACAATCGACACAATTGGGAGATAATAGTTGCTATTATTATATATATAAGTATGTGTGGCCACATCACTGGGTAGATATCCCTCTTTGAAAAAACGGAAACGGTAAACGTAATTTTTCTGATCACCGATGTGGAACACACCGTCATCGCTGGTGAAACCGTTGTCAAGATCGGGTGTTGTACCATCAGTCGTATAGCGGAGTGTTGTTCCTTCTGGAATGTTGATATGGATGTCAAAATCTGTCTTGTAAACTGTGCCTGCACGATCCACTTTAGGAAGTGCTAATTGCTCTTCAGCAAATATGCTACCAGTGTTTGACTTACCTTGAGTTGGGGTATAAGTGTAGCCCCATTCATCACCTCCGTCGGTTTTACGGGCATAACTGGTGCGTGCAATTGCTTGTGGGCACTCCTGAGTGATGAGCAGGTTGCCGTTCCTGTCAGATATATAGAGTATGTCGCCTTCGGAATCAATCTTGAAGTCAATCTGATTTTTCGCTTTGTCGCTATATTCATTTCCTGTGGAATAGTGGTCAAACCACAAGGTTTTGAATCCGTTTGCCGGAACAGATCCGTTCCCTGAAGGGATGGCAACCATTTTCAGATTGTCTTTATCCCAACTGATGTACAATCCATTCAGGCTGATGGGTGAGTTAGTGGGGTTGTACAATTCAATCCATCCACCATAGTTATAGGATGGATCAATCATCATGTCGATGTTTCTCGCCATGATTTCATTCACCAATAGTTTTGATGCGGTACTTTGTGCTTTGGCAAATTGGAAGCATGACAACATAGTCAATGCCACCAAAGTCATTTTTTTCTTCATTTGATTTGATTAATAAAATTCCCTCTTTTTGATGTGCAAACAAGGGAAGAAGTTTAGTTTTCGATTGTTATTGTACCCTTTTCAAGCACAAAGTTATATGTTTTTTTGTGAACAGCG
>SAMEA3663257__coassemble_561_pt1 | contig 17499 bp, 15 predicted proteins | sample SAMEA3663257__metabat2_high_PE_025 | metagenome-assembled genome bin SAMEA3663257 (sample SAMEA3663257) | pig gut metagenome | biome: pig gut; feature: pig-associated habitat; material: faeces | place: China | collected 2013 | reverse complement strand
AAAATTATTGGAAATTATTGTCCGAGAAAAATGCGGCTTGCCGCATCATATCAACTATTTTTGTTCACCTACTTATAATGTTAGACATCTTTGCTTCGTCATACAAAGATACGAAGAGAACCCGACTTCTGCAACACAATCGCTAAAAACTTACACAAACACCCCCAAAATCGACATCGACGACGTCGGTTTGCCGACCTCGACGACATCGACTCACCGACGTCGACGATGTCGATTCAGAGGTTATGGAAGAGGGGCAAAAGAGGTTTCGGAAAAGTGCAAGAGGTGGATACGACGGAAAGGAAGTTGGAAAAGTATAGTGACACCGAAAACATGAAAGCATCAGGTTATTGGCAAGGAATAGAAACAAATAAGTATTCATTTTTTTCCCAAAAATCACAAAAAACAACAAAGAAATACAACCTAAAAGTTGTTTTATTCTAATAATTCACTTAACTTTGCACCAAAAAGGAAGTAAATCATGACTTATGATAGCATAACTGAGGATGGTAGGCTTTGGGCTGTCAGGTATGACGACAGCCCAGACAATGCGCTCTACATGCTTTTTGAGCAGTGGAACGACGTGACGTGGCTTTACCAGTTCTTTAAGGGAGAATATGGCAGACTTGATATCGTATTTCAAGATAACAGATGTCAACGAAGCCATTTACGATACGATAGAGGACAGTGAACGATTACAATGTCTGATTATGGACATCTCGCCAGAGGCGGATTTGGACAAACTTTTCAGACCGTTGGAGAATAGTCGTTTCACCGATGTACTGCTTGGCAAAGAAAAGGCTCGGCTGAAAGATGTTTATAGACATGCTTCATGGCTTAGAATCTATGCTATTAAGTTGGAACCTGGAATCTATGTCATAACGGGTGGCGCCATTAAACTCACTCGTACCATGCAAGAGCGTGAACATACGCTCCAAGAGTTGGCCAAGATGGAGAAAGTGCGCTCCCACCTGTTGACTAACAATATCGTTGATAAGGATTCTTTTGATGATTATATGAATGAATCAATCTGATATAGAAAAGGAGGTATATATGAAAGAGGTAATTGCACGACTGAAGGAACATCAGTCAACTACACCTTCAAAATGGAGGGAGAGGGCAGAGTGGAGACAGCAGAACAAATCGTGGCTGCGCCACTCCCAGCGCATTGCTGTGAAAATGCTGGAGAAGATGGATGAACTTGACTTAACTCAGAAACAGTTGGCTGAACTGATGGGATGTAGCCAGCAATATGTTTCGAAAGTTCTGAAAGGTCAGGAAAATCTTTCTCTCGAAACCATGTCAAAAATTGAGGATTGTCTGAACATTTCTATACTCCAAGAAGAACTTATAAAAGTGGATTGGAAATAGAGCTATTCTTGTCATTTCACACATATATCATTCGTTCTTGTAAAACGCCATTGACGAATATCTTTTTCTTTCGGTTTTTTCATTTCCATGATTTCCACATCTCTTTTTCCCTTGTATTCGTAATCATATTTATATACGTTTTCTCTTGAAGATGTTTTAAGAGCATTGTGAGGGACATCTGTTGCTTTATCAATCCACACAATGTTATTTTTGTTTCCTTCTATTAAAGAAAAGCCATTGATGAAATCATAAAGATAAGTCGAACGGTTATCATATGGGGCTTCCCCTTCCTTGTATTTCTTCTTTGTTTTAATAAATGATTTAGTACTCATGTCATATATTGCATAAGCCCTAATCAATGCAGATGCCCTATATTTACGTTTCTCATTTTCAAAGGTTATGTCCAGTCCTGAAACATGGGCGTGTAGGGTCATTAATGGGAAATAAGGGAGTTTTCTACATGGAAACATTCCCTTTCTGTAATCCCTATGATAAACTATAGGGTCAGGATCAATGGTGTTCCTGATTGGACTATCTTCTTCTGGATGAATGTAAAACTCGACAGTCTTGATATAGATACGATAGTCGTTTCTCACTTGGATGTAGCCATCATATAAAATGGTCATGGCTATATCTTCAAATTTATTCATAAGATTCGTATCATTGAATTCATCTACATCCATGTTATGGAAGTTCTTTAATTTGTCATAAAGTTTCATTTTTCTTTGATTTTGGGGTTATATATTCAGATTATTGGCACAAATATACAAACAATCCATTAAAATGTGAAAGTCTTTATTGTTTTTAGGTTTTTATCGGATAAATCTCATCTCACTAATTTGAATTTTGATTACTCAAAGTTTTGCAAGGCATTCAAATATGCACTCTTAAATTGTTTTTGGTAATTCTTTACTTTCCTCTTCTTGTGGCAAATCCACGAGAATATTCCATGTGGAGCAGTTCAGCGCACCACCATCATCGACGAGGCTTTCACACCCCCATATACGGTGGCATTCACATTCTGGAAAGGCATCGGCTATTTGTTGAACGGCTTTTGTTCCCAATTTATCATCTGTCATGGGAATAAAGAGATGCTGACCTACATGTAGAAAATTGAGATAAGCCCAACTCCTATCGGTATAGGTGCCATAGTGGAGTTCTGTGATGTCGAAATGAGGCTGCAAAGCAGACAACAATCTCTTGCGCAACGCTTTGTCAACGTCACAATAGTTGTTGAGCAACACATGACCATTACCCATATATCTTACCATTCCATCAGAATGACCGTACTCCTCATACGAGTCTTGAGGAATCAGCACAATTTCTGCTTCCAATAGCGAACTGATGGTGTCGATCAGTGTGTTTCTGTCGTAATGCGGGTTTTCCTTGATGATTTTGTCTGTCATGATGACCTTATCGCCACAACTGATGATGTTGCCACCATCAAGTATAATGTCAGAGTGCATCACCTGTATGCCAAGTTCAGAAAGAATGGCAGCAGTGTTAGGTTTATACTCGGGATAGTCTTTCAGATAGTCGGGATCATAGCGAAAGAGCACAAATTTGTCTTTGCTGACTTGCACAGGCATATAATCCCGTGCCCAGATATGAAGGGGCGAAGCGCTTTGCGGTAAGAATCCCCATGCCATTCTATTGTGATGAAGATGTCCCACAACTCTGCTTGTCATATCTACATATTTTACATGTTTCAATCCTTCTGCAAAATATACGATATTAGTATCATAATTTGTAATCATAATAATTAAATTTTTAATATTCAATTGCTTACGTTTTACCGCAAAGGTATATTCTTTTTCTTCTGCTGACAAAACTTTTCGGTTAAATCTTGTTAAGGTTTCCGAAAGAGTTATTTAAAACTAAATATATAAGTAGGTGAACAAAAATAGTTTATATGATGCGGCAAACCGCATTTTTCTCGGACAATAATTACCAAAAATTTCCAATAATTGGTTCCAATAATAATTATTGGATAAAATTATCGTCAATTATTGGTAATTATTGTCCGAGAAGACAAGCCGCTTGCGGCGAAAAGAAGAGACATCATTGTATAAGATAATTTTGTGTGGTTACTTAATAATCAACTATTTATACAACAATCATCAATTACATAATAGTAAACCATATACTATTGTCGTATGAACCATAAAGAATACTTGTGTAAATGTTTCTTTTGAAAGAAAGAGAAACATACATGAATTTCTTTTCTTTATCGTGACAAAAGTGCAAGATATATCGTCAATCATTGGTTCCAATCATTTATTTTTGTAAAGTAAGAGATTATCAATCAAGAATTTTCTGTAACGTTGGCTATGCCGAAGTTACTGGCACTCGGAAAAGTACAAATAAATTTGGCTTTTCATTCGTTTTTCCGTAACTTTGCACCCGCAAATATAAAAGGAATAGTGCTTAACGTTATGGAATTCAAGAGAAACATTGTCATCACGGGTGGTGCGGGCTTCATTGGCAGCCACGTGGTTCGCCTTTTCGTGAACAAGTATCCCGAGTACAAAATCATCAATCTGGACAAGTTGACTTATGCGGGCAACCTCGCCAACCTGAAGGATGTGGAGGACAAACCTAACTACAAGTTTGTGAAGATGGACATCTGCGACTTCGATGCGTTCTACCAGTTGATGCAGGACGAAAAGATTGACGGCATCATCCATCTGGCGGCTGAAAGTCATGTGGATAGGAGTATCAAGGATCCGTTCACCTTTGCCAAGACGAATGTGATGGGTACGCTCTCATTGTTGCAGGCTGCCAAGTTGTATTGGGAAAGTCTGCCTGAGGGATATGAGGGCAAGCGTTTCTATCATATCTCAACGGACGAGGTGTATGGCGCCTTGAAACTGACAAACCCTGAGGGCGTGGAAAGTCCGTTCACCACCACGGCTTCGAGCGCGGAACACCATGCTGCCTATGGCAAGGATTTCTTCTTGGAGACCACGAAGTATAACCCCCACTCTCCCTACAGTGCCTCGAAGGCCAGCAGTGACCACTTTGTGAGAGCTTATCACGACACCTACGGCATGCCGACGATTGTGACGAACTGCTCGAACAACTATGGTCCCTACCAGTTTCCGGAGAAGTTGATTCCGTTGTTCATCAATAACATCCGTCACCGCAAACCCCTACCCGTCTATGGCAAGGGTGAGAATGTGCGCGACTGGCTCTATGTGGAAGACCATGCCCGTGCCATCGACACCATCTTCCACCACGGCAAGGTGGCTGAGACCTACAACATCGGCGGCTTCAACGAGTGGAAGAACATTGACATCATCAAGGTGGTCATCAAGACGGTGGACCGCCTGCTGGGCCGCCCCGAAGGTGCCGACCTCGACCTCATCACATACGTGACTGACCGCCTGGGACATGATGCACGCTATGCCATCGACTCTCGCAAGTTGCAGAAGGAATTGGGCTGGGAACCCAGCCTGCAGTTTGAGGAAGGCATCGAAAAGACCGTGAAGTGGTATCTGGAGAATGAGGCTTGGATGGACAACATCACCAGCGGCGACTACGAGAAGTACTACGAAGAGATGTATAAGAACAGGTAGCATAGGAAAACCTAGGAAGTCCTAGGAAGTCCTAGGAAAGCCTAGGAGAGCCTAGGAAAGCCTAGGAAGTCCTAGGAAATCCCAGGAAATGCTATATAATCTAAAATGGCTAGAAAACCTTAGACAACAATGACCATAGAAGAGCGAGTCCAGAAAGGCATATCCTACTTCAAGCAGGGCTACAACTGCGCCCAGTCCGTGGTGTTGGCATTTGCTGAGGACTATGAGTTGGAGGAGGCATTTGCGGCTCATATCTCCGGCTCCTTCGGCGGAGGCATCGGCCGAATGCGAGAGACTTGCGGCACGGCTTGCGGCATGTTCATGTTGGCAGGGCTGGAGGTGAAGGGTGACTATCCCGACCAGGAGTTGAAGAAGAAGAACTATGAGGTGGTGCAGCGGTTGGCTGCTGACTTTAAGGCTGAGACGGGAAGCCTCATCTGCAAGGAACTGCTGGGACTGAACAAGCAACGGGCTGACGGCACTATCCCCGAAATTAAAATTGTGGCGACGCCTGAACCTCGCACAGATGAATACTACAAGAAACGCCCGTGCATCCGCATGGTGGAGACCGCCATTCGGATTTACTGCAAATACTTAGAAGAGAAAAAAGAAATGGGTTGACATTGCGTCAACCCATTATTGTTGCTACCACTTTCCGTGCCCCGCCATAGTCGCGGAACTCACAGAGATAGATACCTTGCCACGTGCCGAGGTTAAGCCTCCCTCGAGTGATGGGAATGGTCAGGTCGGGGCCGATAAGGCTGCACTTGGCGTGGGCAGGCATGTCGTCGCTGCCTTCGAGCGTATGTTGGTAGTAAGGCTCATTCTCACGCACCAAGCGGTTCATGATTTGCTCCATGTCACGACGCACATCGGGGTCGGCATTCTCGTTAATAGAAAGAGCACAGGAGGTGTGCTTGATGAAGAGGTGCAGCACCCCCGTCTCAGGCAATGGCTGAGGCAGATGGCGCTGCACTTCGTGGGTGATGAGGTGGAAGCCGCGCGGACGGGCTTCCAACGTAAATTCTGTTTGCTGTATCATGGTGGCGATGCTTACTTCACCTCCCAGATGTCGTTGGTCTCAAGGAGTTCGGCGAAGTTGTGATACTTCTTCTGTGCCTTCACCTCTTCAATCTGAGCGGTGACGCAGTCGTCGTAGGTGGGAGCCTCCACATCGCGGATGACACCGAGTGCCACGGGGAAGCCGTCGCCGTTGCCCATGAGGGCAAGCTTGAGTTGGAGGGTGTTGTCCTCGCAGTGCGCATCATGCACGAGGATGTCCTTCTCGGTGATGCCGTTCTCACCTATCTTCACCACCTTCAGGCCGAAGCCTTCCTGCATGAGGCCGTATTCGCGGTTCTCGCCGAAGATGAGGGGCTTGCCGTGCTCCACGTAGATGGCATTCTTGGCACGTCCTTCCTTGCTATAGACCGCATCGTGAGTGCCGTTGTTGAAGATGACGCAGTTCTGCAAAATCTCGCACACGGCAGCACCCTTGTGGTTGTAGGCAGCCTTCAGAATCTCCACCGTGCCGGGAGCATCGGTGGCCACGGCACGGGCGAAGAAGTGTCCGCGAGCACCGAAGCAGAGTTCAGCAGGACGGAAGGGGTCTTCCACCGTGCCGTAAGGGCTTGACTTCGACACGAATCCACGGGGGGAGGTAGGTGAGTACTGTCCCTTTGTCAGACCGTAGATGCGGTTGTTCAGCAGAATCATGTTGAGGTTGATGTTGCGGCGGTTGGCATGGATAAAGTGGTTACCACCGATGGCGAGTCCGTCGCCGTCGCCGCTCACCTGCCACACGGTCAGGTTGGGGTTGGCAATCTTCGCACCCGTAGCGATAGCGGCAGCACGTCCGTGGATGGTGTTCATGCCGTAGGTTGCCATGTAGTGTGGCAGACGGCTGGAACAACCGATGCCTGAGATAACGGCAGTGTTCCAAGGTTCTACACCGATTTCAGCCATTGCCTTATGGAGAGAGGCAAGGAAGAAGTGGTCGCCACAGCCGGGACACCAACGTGGCTGACCTTTTTTATAATCTTGAACTGTAAAACTCATATACTTATACTTTTTTGAACAACGAATAAATCTAATTTTACGAATAAATGCCTTTCAAAATGTCGTGGACGACTACGAATAAAAACGAATGTAAGATGTCATGTAAGAACGGGAAGTCGTTCTGCAACAAGACGCTGTTCGCCAAAATTGATAAGGATAGACAATCGCATATCAGAAATTTTTGCGTAGTTCAACGCTTGAGCACGATATACATCTTCAAGTTCTTTCACTGCTTTCAGTTCTACGATGATTTTATCATAACAAATGAAATCTGGAATGAAAGTCGCGGAGAGAGTAACCCCTTTATAAACAGCATGAATCTCCATTTCGCGCTGGAAGGGTATGCCCCTTTCCTGAAACTCAATCGCCAAAGCCTCTTGATACACTTTTTCTGTAAACCCTCTGCCAATAGCATTATGCACCGCCATTGCTGCCCCGATAATCTCGTAGGCTTCTTGAGGGTATATCAAATCTTTTCGTTGAGTTTCCATCGCCATTCGATTCTATTCGCTGCCGCTTGCGGCATTCTTTCAAACAATTCGTCCTATTCGAAAGATTCGTTGTTGTGAAAAAACTACTTGTTGATGATCTCTGTGAATGCCTCGACCAGTTCGCTGACCACGAAGGGTTGACCCTTCACCTGGTTGAACTGGTAGGGCGTGAAGTTATCCACTTTCATGCGGAGCCAGCCAGCAAGTTGACCCATGTTCTGTTCGGCCACAACCACCTTCTTGTACTTACCCAGCACGGCTGCGGTGTTCTTCGGCAGCGGGTTGATGTACTTGAAGTGGGCGAGGGCCACCTTCTTGCCCTGGGCACGGAGTTCGTCCATTGCAGCGTGGAGGTGTCCGTAGGTGCCGCCAAAGCCCACGATGAGGAGGTCGGCATCGTCCTTGTCGCCCAGCACTTCGAGGTCGGGCACTTGAATCTTGTTGATTTTCTCCTGACGCAGATGAGTCATCAAGTTGTGGTTCTCGGGGTCGGTGGAAATGGCACCCGTCTTGTTGTCCTTCTCCAAGCCACCGAGGATGTGCTGGAAACCTTCGCGTCCGGGCACTGCCCAGTAGCGCACACCTGTTTCGGGATTGCGGAGATAAGGTGCCCACTGGCCCTTCAGTTCCTCAGGCACGTAGGGAGGCTGGATGGCCGGATAGTCGGCGAGGTTCGGCAGTTTGAAGGCAGCCGAGCCGTTGGCCACGTAGGCATCGGTCATGAGGATGACGGGCGTCATGTGCTCCAGTGCCATCTTGGCTGCGGAGTAGGCCGCATCGAAGCAGTCGGTGGGCGATGTGGCAGCAATCACCGGCATGGGCGATTCGCCGTTACGTCCGAAGAGGGCCTGCAAGAGGTCGGTTTGCTCCGACTTGGTGGGCAGACCCGTGGCAGGACCGCCACGCTGCACGTCGAGCACCACGAGGGGCAACTCCATGATGACGGCGAGGTTCATGGCCTCACTCTTCAGGCAGATGCCGGGACCAGAGGTGGAAGTGACACCGAGGGCACCGGCAAAGGATGCACCTACAGCCGATGCACAGCCGGCAATCTCGTCCTCACACTGCACGGTGGTGACACCGAGCGACTTGTGCTTGGAGAGTTCGTGCAGCACGTCGGTGGCAGGGGTGATGGGGTAAGAGCCGAGGTAGAGCTTCAGGCCCGCCTTCTCGGCAGCAGCGATGAAGCCGTAGGCTGTGGCCTTGTTGCCCGTGATGTCCATATAGCGTCCGGGCACCTTGTTCTTCGTCTCGATGCGATAGACGTTTGCCACGCTCGAGTGAGTGTTGTGTCCGTAGTCGTAGCCCGCCTGAATCACCTTGATGTTGGCCTCGGCCACACCAGGCTTCTTGGCAAACTTCTCCTTGAGGAAATTGAAGGCGATGTTCAGGTCGCGGTCGAAGAGCCAGCACACCAGTCCGAGTGCGAACATGTTGCGGCACTTCAGCATGGCCTTCACGTCCATGCCCGAGTCAGCCAGACAGTCCTTCACCATCTGCGTGATGGGGCAGGCAATCACACGGTCGGGGTCGATGCCCATCTCGCCCAGATAGTCTTCGGTGGCGAAAGCCGCCTTCTTCAGGTCGGCAGGGCCGAAGGAGTCGGTGTCGATGATGATGGCAGCACCTGGTTTAGCATACTTGTACTGAGTCTTGAGTGCTGCAGCGTTCATGGCCACGAGCACATCGCACTTGTCGCCTGGCGTATAGACCATGTCGGCTCCGATGTGTACCTGAAAACCGCTCACACCCGTCAGCGAACCTTGCGGTGCGCGGATGTCGGCGGGATAGTCAGGAAACGTACTGATACTGTTGCCCACGGTGGCTGACACCGTGGAGAAGATGTTTCCGGCGAGTTGCATGCCGTCACCGGAGTCGCCCGAGAAGCGGACAGCCACTTCTGCAAGTTCCTTCACTTCCAATTTTTCTGCCATAAGCTTTTATGTTTTAACGATAACTTTTATTAGTGTTGTAAATTTACGCCGCAAGGCGGCTTGTTTTTTTTCGGACGATAATTGCCGATAATTAACGATAATTTGTTCCGATAATTTTTTTAGGGTTGTACGTAGTGGTGGAGATTCTCTCTGGAAAGCAGGACAAAGCGATTCTCGTCTTCATCATACACATACCGCTCCGCATGGAAGTGGTCTTCACCAAAGTTGACTAATATTCCATATTTCAGTTTTGTGATGCGTAGGTAGTTGAAGAGTTGGGCGCGGTGTTCTGCCGTGATTCTGCTAACCGATTTGAACTCCACTATCATGTTTTGACTTAAGAAATCCGCCACGTATGTCTTCTGCATTTTCTGCCCTTTATAATAAGTATAGAGTTCCTTTTCACGAGAATAGGGAATACCTTGCGCATCCAGTTCCATCGCCATTGCCTCCTGATAAAGAAGTTCTGCCATCCCACATCCCAACTCATTATACACCTCCATCGCGGCCCCAACGATTTCGTACATCCGCATATACTCTTCTTTCGTCATCTCTCTATTCTAATTACAATTATTGGAACAAATTATCGTTAATTATTGGTAATTATCGTCCAAGAAAAACATGCCGCCTGGGCGGCAAAAGAGTCGCATTTTGTCAGAAAATTATTGAGTCCGCTGACACTTTGCGACTGCAAAGTTACGGTTTCTTTCCATTTTGACCAAATTACCACGAAGGTATTTGCCTTTTGGAATAGCATAAAAGTCTAAAAAGAAGATTTTATTGTCCAAATACTTGTCGCTTTTCATTTTATTTCCTTACCTTTGCAAACGAAACTAACACCTCTCAACTCGACGTAACTCAACTATAAAAACCTATATTCAATGAAAAAACTTATTGCATTGACGATGGCTGCAAGCGTGGCCATCAGCATGGCTGCCCAAGACAAAAACGGTGGCTACCCCATCACGCAAGTGCCTTTCACAAAAGTAAAAGTGGCGCAGAACACCTTCTGGGGACAACGCCTGCAAGCCAGTCAGGACGTGACCATTCCGCTTGCCTTCTCGAAGAGCGAGGAGACGGGCCGCTACACCAACTTCAGCAATGCGGCTGCGCACTTGAAAGACCCGTCGAAGGTGTTTGAAATCAAGAAGGGCACCTACTCTTTCGACGACACCGACCCCTACAAGACCATCGAAGGGGCGAGTTACCTGTTGCAGACCTACCCCAATGCCCGCTTCAAGGGTGGGAGGCTGGACAAGTATGTGGACAGCGTGATTGCCGTGATTGCCTCGGGCCAAGAGCCTGACGGCTACCTCTATACCTCGCGCACACAGAACCCCGAACATCCCCACGACTGGGCCGGGCGGAAGCGTTGGGAACGTGTGGAAGACCTCAGCCATGAGTTCTACAACCTCGGCCACCTGTGCGAAGCCGCTGTGGCCCACTACTATGCCACAGGCAAGCGGAACTTCCTCAACGTGGCCATCAAGTATGCCGACTGCGTGTGCCGCGAAGTGGGCGACAAGCCCGGACAGGCCAGCGTGGTGCCTGGCCATCAGATTGCCGAGATGGGATTGGCCAAGCTCTACATCGCCACGGGTGACAAGAAGTACCTCGACATGGCCAAGTTCTTCCTCGACAAACGAGGGAAGCGTGATACTGCTTGGAAACAGACCCCCAACGGACTCTATGACAACGACGGCTACTACCATCGTTTGGACGACTATAGCCAAAGCCACCGCCCCGTGCTGGAGCAGGACGAGGCTGTGGGGCATGCTGTCCGTGCCGGCTACATGTATGCCGGCATGGCCGATGTGGCTGCGCTGACAGGCGACAAGCGTTACATCGATGCCATCGACCGCATCTGGGAGAATATCGTGGGCAAGAAGTATTACATCACCGGTGGTGTGGGTGCCACAGCCAGCGGCGAGGCATTTGGCAAGAACTACGAACTGCCCAACATGAGTGCCTACTGCGAGACTTGTGCCGCCATTGCACAGGTGTATCTCAACTACCGACTCTTTCTGCTGCATGGCGACTCCAAATATTATGATGCTTTGGAGCGTTCGCTCTACAACGGTGTCATCTCCGGCATCAGCATCGACGGCGGCAAGTTCTTCTACCCCAACCCCTTGCAGAGCATGGGGCAGCACCAACGCCAAGAGTGGTTCGGCTGTGCCTGTTGCCCCAGCAACGCTGCCCGTTTCATTCCTTCGCTGCCACAGTACATCTATGCCGTGAAGGACAACAGCCTCTACATCAACCTCTTCAACTCCAACACGGTCAACGTGAAGGTGGGCAAGACAGCTGTCACTCTTTCTCAGCAGACAGGCTATCCGTGGAACGGCGACGTGACCCTGAAGATTGAAGGCGGGGCTGGCAAGTATGCACTCAACATCCGCATTCCCGGATGGGTGAAGGGCGAGGTGGTGCCCAGCAATCTCTACACCTACGCCGACGGCAAGCGACTGGGCTACACGGTGAAGGTGAACGGACAAGAAGTCACCCCCAACTCTCAACTCTCAACTCTCAACTGTCAACTCAATAAGGGCTACTTCGTGATTGACCGTCAGTGGAAAAAGGGCGACAAGGTGGAAATACACTTCGACATGGAGCCTCGCATCGTGCGTGCCAACGGACTGGTGGCAGCCGACAAGGGACGCGTGGCCATCGAGCGTGGTCCCATCGTCTATTGCGCCGAATGGCCCGACAACCAGTGCGACGTGCTCTCCGTGCTCATCAATCAGGAGCCTCAGTTCCAGATGGGCAGCAAGGAAATCATGAACACCACCGTGCAGACCCTCACCACCGATGCCCAGACCCTCAACTTCGACCAGCAGGGCAAACTACAAACAAGGGACAAGCAACTGGTGCTCATCCCTTACTATGCCTGGGCACATCGCGGCCCCGGCAAAATGACGGTATGGATTCCACAAGACCTCAACGCCACCACTCCCGCACAACCTGCTTCCATCGCTTCGGAGAGCAAGGTGACAGCATCGAAGCGCAACCTCCCTGCCCTCTCTGCCATCAACGACCGACTTGTGCCTGCCGATGGCGACGACCGCTCTGTGCCCTACACTCACTGGTGGCCAGCCAAGAACTCTACCGAGTGGCTGCAATACGACTTCAAGCAGACCGAGACTGTGAGCACCTGCACCGTCTATTGGTTCGACGACGGCCCTTGGGGCGGATGCCGCGTGCCCGACAACTGGAAACTCTACTATAAAACCACTTCGGGCGACTGGGCAGAAGTGCCGAACCCCACAGCCTACAGCACGGTAAAAGGTGCTGCCAACATCGTGAACTTCGACCCCGTGAAGACTTCAGCCATGAAACTGGAAATCGTACAGGGCGACTATAGTGCCGGCGTTTTTGAGTGGTCTGTCAAGTAACGGAGGGGTGACCACTCTGAAAACGAAACAACAAAAACAACAGAAGCCTCGCCACAAACCATGTGGCGGGGCTTCTTCCATTAGCGTAAATCAGTAATTATTTGTTAGAATTTTATATTGAGGCGTTTACCTTTATACATCACTTCCTGCTGCTTTCCATCCTTGATGACCGTAAAGGTTCTGTTCACTGGCATTCCTTCAAAGGCACCCTTGCGTTTGTCGATGGTCAGGCTTTGAGCAGCATCGTTCCATGTAAAGGCGATGCGGCTGCACTTGCCCTGCTCGTATTCGTTGGTGTGACCATCATCCTCGTAGAGCGTGAAGGTTGCATCAGCACCTGGATAGATATGGAATTCAATAGGAGCATCTGCCTTGTCGGCTGCATACTGCTTGTCAGGACCAATGGGGAGGATGCTTCCGCCCTTCACGTACACAGGAATATTGGTACGATTGACGGCTGTTTCTACCGTCTGACCACCCGTATAGTGTTTGCCCGTACGGAAATCGTACCAACCAGCCTTGTTGACGGGCAGATAAGTGCGCCAAGTCGTCACGCCAGGTTCTGTGACAGGGTTGACGAGCAATGCCTTGCCGAACATATATTCATGCTTCTGTGCCAAAGCCTCAACGTCGGTAGCAAAGTCGAAGATGAGGGGACGCATGAGGGTGCTTCCCTCGAAAGCAACAGCAGCCGCGTTGCTATAGAGGTAAGGCAAAAGACGATAGCGGTCTTTTAACGCATTAGCAATGATGCCTTGTGCCTCTGCACCATAGTTCCATGGTTCGGTGTTGCTCATGTAGCCATGCACACGCATCAGCGGCAGATACACAGATGTCTCAATCCAACGGAGCATACGCTCGATATAGGCTTGATCCTGATACTGGTTGCCTGGACGGAAGAAACCACCTGCATCGTATGTCCACCAAGGGATACCCGCAGCCTGCATGCCGAGACCTGCAGAAATCTGGCGACGAAGCGTCTCCCAATCATTGCCCACATCGCCCGACCACATGGCTGAGCCATAACGCTGAATGCCAGGGAAACCACAACGGGTGAGAATCATCGGACGCTTTTCAGGATCATCCTTCCGCAGACCCTCATACACTGTCTTGTTCACCATCAGTGGATAGACATTACGGAAAAGTTCGCCTGGATATTTGCCATCCACCACTCGACGACCTGTCAAGTCATCGTTTTCCGGCTCTGTCGCATCCTGCCACCAAGCATCGATGCCAAGGGGCACGAGTCGTTGACTGAAATTCTTCCAATAAGCATTGGCTGCAGCAGGGTTGAAGAAGTCAATCCAGTCGGTGCCAGGGATGTAATAACCCTCGCGCAGTAATTGCTTGCCCACCTCTGAATTCTTGTCAATCTTCGACCATACCGACACCATCAGCCGCATGTTCATGGCATGCAGTTCGTCAGTCAACTTCTTGGGGTTAGGATAGTTTGCCTCATCAAACTGCATGGCGTTCCAACCATACTTTCCCCAATACTGCCAGTCCTGCACCATCACATCGGCAGGCAGGTTCTCATTGCGGAAACGCTTGGCAGTGTTGATGATTTCGTCCTGCGAATGGAAACGTTCACGGCAATGGATATAACCCAATGCCCACTGAGGCATCAGGGGTGAGTCGCCTGTCAATTTACGATAGGAAGCAATCACTTCGTCGGCACTGCCCACAAACACGGTGTAATCCACAGCCTGAGCCACTGGCGAACGGAACACTGTCTCGTTCTTCACCTTACCATAATACACGACAGGTTTGTCACCATTCGACAACTCTGCTGTCAGCGTGTGAGTACCCTTGCTGAGGCGCACGATGGCAGATGCCGTAGGAGGCAACCATGTGTTCTGCATCTCAATGACAGGCTGTCCGTCGATGACAAGATTGTGACGCCGAGCCATCTTCTGCCCCACATCGAGCAAGAGGGAATAGTCACCATCTTCAGCCACCTCAATGGTTGCCGCATAACGGTTGCGCTCTCTCACCTCTTGCTTGCCGCCTTCGGTCGAGGTCACGTTCACCACCTCCTTGCTGCCAATGCCAGCACCTTTCACTAATTCCACCTTCGCATCCATCGGATTGAAGTCGGTGAGACCGTAGTTGTTCCAAAGAATGCCATAACCACGGCTTGACAACATCATAGGAATGGAAATCTGGGTGTTCACCTGAGTCAGACGGCGTGAAAGACCGCGAACATTGGTGTAGCCATCCTGGAACTGTCCCAACCCATAGAGGAATTCATTTTCAGGAGATGTAAACACCAACTGTGCCTCATAGGTCTGCAAACCTGCTACGGTATTGTTCTTCAACTGGTGACTGGTGGCAGTGAAAACCACCTTGCCACTCTTGTCCAACACTTCCACCTGCTGCTTGGCAGCATCGACGCGAACTGCAATGTCATTGCCCTTCACTTCTTGGTCCTTTACATACAACCACTCGGGCAATGCCTCTGTGGGCGACTGCTCCACATACTGGATGCGCACAGCATTAGCAGCCAGTTTCTTGACCACCAACTTGCCGTTGCCAAACTGATATTCTTCAGCCAACAAGACCTGGCAGCACAACACTGCACACAGCATGATCAATAATTTTCTCATTGTCATTCTATTTTATCATTTATCATTTGTCATTTGTCGTCAACGCCTTATCACATAAAGGAAACCGCCACGAGGTTGACAAGCCACGCTGTTGGGCAGATGGTTCACTTGGCTGATGTTCCACGGAGCATCACTGTTGCCACTATCGGCAAACGAGAGGATGCTGCATTTAGAAGTCTTCATGAAATCGGTGTTGATGCCTATGGTGCGAGGTTCGTCAGAACCATTGATGCCAGCCACATACCATGTGTCGCCGCTGCGACGAGCCATCACCGCATACTCACCAGGGTAACCTGCCACCAAACGTGTGTCATCCCATGCAGCAGGCAGTTCACTGAGGAACTGCTGCACTTCCTTGGGTTGCGCAAGGAAACTCTCTGGACGGTCAGCCAAATGCTGCAACCCCGACTCAAAGAGCACCGTCAGTGCCAATTCGTGGGCATGAGACGTGATGTGCGGGTGTTGCGAATCACTGAATGCACAAGGTGTATAGTCCATCGGACCAATGACATTGCGAGTGAAAGGCAGTGTTGCATTGTGAGCAGCAGCCCGTTTGGTGAAGGTAGGCACATTGTTATACCACTCAGCACCATAAACTCCCTCGGTGGAAAGCAAGTTCGGATAGGTACGCTGCCAACCACGTGGGATAGGAGCACCATGAAAGTTAATCAACAAATGATGCCGTGCTGCACTTTCAAGCAAGTCGATACAATAATCCATATTCATTTGGTTATCGCCCGAGAAGAAGTCAATCTTCACGCCAGCCACGCCAATCTCTTCACACCACGCAAACTCCTTCTCACGGTCTTCTGGCTTGTTCAGACGATATTGAGGAGTGGGCGCACCATTCACCCAACCCACCGACGAATTGTACCAAATCATAGGTTTCACCCCTTGCGACTTGGCATAGTTGACCGCATCCACCACCGTCTTTCCATCTTTCATCTGGTCCCATTCAGCATCAATCAGCACATAAGGAAGATGCAGCGTGGCGGCAAAATCGACATATTTCTTGATGATGTTATAATCGTTGGAGCCATGATTGTAAGCCCAATAGACCCACGAAACCACGCCTGCATGAATCCAACTCGTATCAGCCAGTTTGCAAGGCTCCGACACATCCGTGGCAAGCGTCGATTCAACCACATCTGCCAACGAACCCACCATGGCAATGCGCCAAGGGGTGTGCCACTCACCATCAAGTGCCACCTCATTCTTGTCGGGACACACACGATATTCCTCCGGTTTGCCATCATTGTAGAGTGACGCAGCACTTTGTCGGCGTTCAATGTTCGCCTCCGAGAGCAGCACAAACACACCATCCTTAGGCTCCAACAGAGAAGGGAAGCCTAAACGCTTGTCTCTGCCACCGCCAGACGTCGTGAGCGGGAAAAACTCTTCATAGCCATCGCTCCATCTTTGCATCCAACGACGAGTGCCATCAGGGATGGTATAGACCGTCTGTTCACCTTTCAGCTGCTCACCCTTCAAACCTGACAGTTCATATCGGAAAGCCACACCGTCATTGTAGAGACGGAAAACCAAATGCACAGGCTTCCCATTCTGGTCGGCATACTCACACACATATTCGTTAGCCACATTGCGTGGATGCAGCCGCTTACCCTCCTTCATCAGGTAGTCAGCCTTCACCTTGCCACGCTTCACCATACGCTGGAACGTGAGTCCTTCGCCCACGGTCGAGGTAGTGATGCCCACTTGCGAAACATTTAGCACCTGCTGTCCCTTGTAGTTGAGCACATAGCCATTGCCCTTTTGTTCCAAAGACAAGACACCATTCGGCGACACGGCGCGTATCGGCTTAGCCATTGCAATAGCCGCCAACATGAACAACCATGCTAACAGCAATATTTTCTTCACTTGATACATTTTATGTAATAAATAGGATTGATAAAGATTTCGGGCACAAAGGTACGAATTTTTCCTTGATAAAGGATGGGACGAAACTATACAAGAATAGGACAAAACGAGAAAAAGAGAGTTGAGGGTTATGGTCAGTTCGATGAATTCCAACAAAAATAATTTATGACTCAAATTTCGGATATATT
>SAMEA3663257__coassemble_492_pt1 | contig 23777 bp, 16 predicted proteins | sample SAMEA3663257__metabat2_high_PE_025 | metagenome-assembled genome bin SAMEA3663257 (sample SAMEA3663257) | pig gut metagenome | biome: pig gut; feature: pig-associated habitat; material: faeces | place: China | collected 2013 | reverse complement strand
AAAATTATCGTCAATTATTGGAAATTATTGTCCGAGAAAACAAGCCGCTTGCGGCAACACCTAAAAGAGAATCGCCCTCGGCGATGGATTATAAGAAACAAATTAGCATAATTAAAATAATTTTATCCACAAATTATAATTATAGAAATTAGTGAACTGAATTATTCCAATTATTCTAATTAGTTTCAAGAGAAAACAAGCCGCTTGCGGCGAAAAGAAGAGACATCATTGTATAAGATAATTTTGTGTGGTTACTTAATTATTCAAATTTGTTTTACGACAGAGCCACGAAGTGGCCTAATGACCGATTCGGGTTAATATCAGAACAAAAAAATATGACAAAGAAAGAACGGTACGCACAATTCATCACTTACTTCCAGCAAGCAATGCCCGAAGCAAACACGGAACTCCACTATAAGAATCCGTTCCAATTGCTGTGTGCTGTGATGCTGTCAGCACAATGCACAGACAAACGAGTGAATATGGTGACACCAGCCCTGTTTGACGCTTTCCCCACCCCTCAGACGATGTCTGTAGCCACTAAAGAAGATGTACTGCATTATGTGAAGTCGGTGAGTTACCCAAACAGCAAGGCAGAACATCTGGTAGCGATGGCAAAGTTGCTGATGGAACGGCATAACGGTGAAGTGCCTGACGACTTCGACGCATTGGTCGCATTACCTGGCGTAGGAAGAAAAACGGCGAATGTAATGCTGAGTGTGGTTTTCGATGAGGCAAGAATGGCTGTTGACACCCACGTATTCCGTGTCAGCCACCGTATCGGATTAGTGCCAGACAGATGCACAACCCCTCTTGCTGTGGAAAAAGAATTGGTGAAGAACATTCCCGACGAGTTAATTCCAAGAGCACACCACTGGCTGATTCTGCACGGGCGCTACGTGTGCAAAAGCCAAAGACCTCTATGCGACAAATGCGGCATCAGAGATTTCTGCAAAAAGAAAAAAATGACTTAAATCACCAATAGAATATAAAGCAACAATGAACCATTATAAAGAAAACCTTTCAGCAAATAAAGCACGGTCCCATCATCGCCCAACAGGGGGAGAATACCTGTATAGTCAAGGCTGTTGACCAACTGACTTGCCAAGAAAAGCATCACAAAATAGTTGGCGACAGAAGCGAAGATGGAGGCATGGGCTTGTATAAAGTCACGCATGGTCGTGAAGCGTCCTGAAGTGTAGCCGTACACATTGCCGACAAAAATAGCAAGACAAGCCAGCAACCCAAAGAACCCCTTCGAAAAGGCCGAATTGTGAATGGTGCCAAATGCGCTGAGCAACACCGCGTCAGGTAATAGCAAGAGAAGAGAAAACAAACATAGGATGACCACAACGGACACTCCCGTAATCTGCAAAGCCCGTCGCTGTTTCAGCGAAATATGAGAACGGCAGGCTTTCAGAATGCCCGATGCCCGAAGCACACTCATCGCCATCAAACCAAGAAGAATCTTAGCAATGTGTACAGTGGAAAAATTCGGGATGATATTGGCACACATCCAACGAATGCCCCGAGCGGTCAACAACCCCTGCACCCCATCAACATAGATACTGAGCACCCACGAGATGAAAAGCAGGAGGATCAGAGCAATGAGGATACCCCAGAAAAGGTATTTCAAGATTCGCTGAATATGGTCTTTATAAGTCATGGTCTCATCGTGTCATACGTGAAATGTACTTATCAAGCATTTACATTTCAACCATACATCACTCGTCGTCTGGTTCGAGATTGTCAATGTCGAGAATGCGTAGTTCGATGGCCTTGGTTGCAAGGCGTGTCGCATTGACAGGCTCATGATCTTCACCAAAGAGCCGGTTAGTCAAATCGTTTTGACGTTTTTCAATAGACTTCACGCCGAAAGGCATTCCCTTCAATCCTGCAATCATGTCTTTCGTGTAGCCAAGAGCGAGATGACGTAGGAAACGCTCGTCATACTCGTCAATGTCGTAATCGAGAAATGCTTCCTGACGCATAGATTCGTTGAGAACAGAACGGCGGAAACGCTGCAAAATCTTTTCAAGAATGGGTTGATTGAATACCATGCGTTTGCCATTCAGCACACTCTGTACATCGCCCTTAGTAAGCAACTCGCCACTCTTTAGGATGATGCCATCTGTACCAGCATCGAGCGCATCGACCCAAAGTTTCTCATTCATGATTTCACCTGTAAAGATGAGTACATGCACATCAGGGTAGCGACGACGCAATTGCTTGCATACATCCACACCAGCAGTAGTGGAGCCACCCAAACCGAGGTCAAGCAACACAAGATCAGGCTGAGTGTCACGCATCAGTTTCCATAGGTCCGCCTCATTCATGGCAGTACCCACAATCTCTGCTTCTGGAATCTCTGAACGGAATATCTCTACCGTGCCCTTCATCTCGAGAGCGACATCTTCAACAATAATTACTTTGAAAGGATCCATATTAAGTTTTTTTAGTTTGTTTGCACTACTATATTTATCTATTAAGTATAAAGTTTTGAGGACTCAACCTCTATAACATATATAGTCATGAAGGACTTGTATTGCAGAGCGGAAGGGTGAAGATGAAACTTGACCCCATTCCCTCGTCGTTGTTCTCTACATAAATGCGGCAACCACGACGGGCAGAGTAGGCATCATGCTCTCTGACTATCTGACGGCAAATCATGTACTGGGCTCCTGAGAGCGTGTCACTCTTTGCATCGTATTTCACATTATCTATATAGAAGAGTTGCGAAATATCCTCGTCGGCATAGCGGTACACCGTATCTGTGAATGCAAATTTAGCGAAACCATCCGAAACATCAAAATTTACCAGCAATTCTCCGCCTGATTCATGCTCAAAATAAAGGGAGATGATGTTGTCAAGTAATGTCTGGATGAAAATTTTGTCACCTTGCACCTTCAAGTCCGATGAACCAACCACCTTCACCATAGTCTTTACCATTCCCTTCTTTTGGTGTTTCTTAAAAGAGCGTTTTGCCATCTCACCAATTTCTTTTCCAGAAAGCACGGTACGTTTGAAAAGAACCTTCTCCACCTGCTTGCCTGCACAGGCACTCAAGATCGTGAAGACCTCCTTATAGTAAGAGAGCAATTCGTCGATATCGCTGATAGTTGTTTTATTGACAGGAGTATCGGAATCTGCCAACGTAGCATCAACAATCTGCTTGATGCGATTGGGGTAATACATGGTCTCATGCTTCAGTGTTGAAAGGCAGTTGTCCATAATCTGATTCCTCACATACACCTTCTGCTGCTCATTGTCAATGCGCATCCGCTCATCCTGCTTCAGTTCGAGCAGTTCGGCCATTTCGTCCACCTTGTGATAAGAAAAATAAGTGTGAATACTCATGAATTGCGCCACAAGATTGATGATGAGCGATTCTTCATCTAACAACTTACCATCCACGAAATGCACACCCAACACACCTGTCAACATGCGTTCGTCCGTACCAGGAACATACATGAGGTAGGCACGGAATCGCCCATTGCTACTCACCACGTCCTTCTGCTGACGATAAGCTGACTGCATCATACTTTCATACACATTCCTTTCCGCCACATTCCCATCAAAAACATATTGGAACTGCTCAGGCGCATCCTTTATGGGAAACATCAGCCCCACCGTATCTGCCGTCTTGATGTCCGAAAGATTCTGGTGCAGCACACTGGGCAATGTCCTTTCTGTTGCCGTAAAGACATTGTTGTTCAGCTGAATGAACTGACGTAAGTTGAAAATGAACAACTGCGTGTTGTGATAGTGTAGGAAGAAATAGGTGGCGAGCACCAGGAACAACAGCACACCGAGCAGAATGACAGTGGTCTTCTTGTTCCGATTCGCCATCTTGATGTCATTACAATAGTTCTCCAGTGTCGGATCGGTGCTGGTCATCTTATACAAACGAGTGAACACCTCACTGTTATAGTGATAGAGGCTATTTCGGTTCAATGCCAATGCCGCAATCGCCACCTCATTTCGGATGCCGATGATTAGTTCATAATCGGTGTCCAGTCCTGACTTCCACCACTCTATCTCCGCCATCTCGCTCCCTTCAAGAGTCATCAGATGCATTCCTTTCGGCACTTGACCTAAATAGTAACGGTTGAAGCACTGAATAGCTGAATCGGCATATAATATCGCCTGCTCGTAGTCGCCCGTCACATTGGCGGTGAATATGCTGTCTGCATACACTTCCGCTGTGTGCAGATGCACCTCTGCATTCATTGCAAGACATTGCAGTAACAAACACACACACATCATCGTCTTCAGCACACCTTTGGGCAGCCTGAAGAAGAAACGGCTTCCCTTCCCTATTTCGCTTTCCACACCAAACTCACACACATTAAATACAGCGTTTGTCTTCTTATACTTACCAATGATACCCTTACAATTCATCAGTCCAAAACCAAAGCCCTTATTCTGCTTGATGTCAGTTGCATTCACACCTTCCGTCCCAATCTTACTCGAATCATACACCTTCGCATTGTTCAGAGTCTCCACGTCTTCAGCCGACATGCCATGTCCTGTATCTGCCACCGACACCTCCACATAAGTGTCCGTCTCTGCTGCCGACAAATGCACATGCCCCCCTTCTGGCGTGTATTTCCGTGCATTGTCCAAAAGCGTGTTCATCATAAAGAGTGTAAGCGACTTGTCCGCCTTCACCACCCCATCAGTATCATCTACCATCAAAGAAACCCCCTTAATGTCGAAACTCTTCGAACCATGACGCAACATGTCGAACAGCGGCCTCAAAGCAAAGTTTTCAATGTTCAGCGTCACCATACCTTGCCGTATCTTCACCCAGTGCCCCAGTACATCATTATAATCGTTTATTTTGTCGATAAGTTCACTCAAATACAGGAAACGTTCGCGAACCGTTTCGGGGCTGGCATCCTTGTCCATCTTCAATCTACTGATTTCGTGCAATGCTCGGTCAAGGAATGGCGTGATACCGTTCACTATCGACATGGAGGTCAACTTCTCAATGTACTGACGCTTATTCTCCTCCAGACGTTTCTCAAACACAAAAGTCTCGCTTTCCAAACGTCGTTCTTCTTCTGAGAATTGGATATACTGCAAGCCCTTCTGTCGCATCCAACCATAAAACACCAGCAACACATGAAACAATTCGCCATCCAACCCTTTCATTGTACGGATGTCAACCTTCGTCCAGTCTTGCCCCTTCACTTGCGGAAAAAGACATTCCACATCGGCGTCAGCAATTTGGTGCAACGCAACATCTAAACCCTCTTCGTCCTCTATCTCTTCCGACAATGCTGATGACAGATGTTTGCATATATCTATCACCTTACTCAACATTCTCACCTTTTTCCTGTACTCTTCACGACTCCGTCTGTTATAAACATACAACAGCCATGCCAATGCTACAATTGCAAGAGCAAACACCCACAACAGCAGATTGAGCGTGTGCTCCTCCTGTTTCAAGTTGTCCTCTTCCTGCAACACGCGCAAATCTTGTCGCGTTGCATCCAGAATGTCAAAATAAATATTATGGTTGTAATCCGACTCCGTTTTCAAACCCATTGCACCATAGATGACACTAAGTTGCTCCCTCACCATCGCCATCCATTCGGGAACAGCCACCACCGCAGGATTGACAATCCATCGCATTTCCATCGAAAGCGAATCGTCCGTCACCGTGTAGATGTACAATTCATCACTTTCTGCATGTTCAGTCCCGTCAACATTCCGAGCCATCTTTCGATGGTGCTTGTTAATAAGTTCCAGAGCATCTTCCATCTGCACCAGCGCCAAACTGTCTTCTCCAGTTCTCAGATAATAGTCTGACAATGTGACCAATGCCGTGGTCTGCACGAAGTCATTTCCATATAGTTTTGCTAACCTTGCAGCACGATTCGACAATTTATACTCAAGCGGCACGAAACCATACTCACCCACCAACTCCTCAATGAAAACCCACCGCGATGGCTTCAAGTCTCCACTAGTCATGATAGACTTTGCCAATCCGTTCAAGGCAAGAATCTCAAAATAAACATTTCCGTTCTGCTTGCTCATCGACAGGAGACGTATTAGATTTCGCTGCATCTCGTCAACGGCATCAGCCATATTATCGCTGTTCACACCATATACCGACTTCATAAACAGATAAGTGGATTGCTTCGCTGAATCAGTAACAAACAAGTCTTGATGTTCATCCAGCCATTCAAACTCCTCCTTCACCCCATCATCCTGACGCATGTGGGCAAAGTAATTCATCGATACAAAGTGATAATCAGCCTGCACACTATTCCACAGCATTTTCTGATGCTCCGTCATGTCCCCACTCTCCTCTTCCACATTTGCCATGCGTTCCTGTGCATCACTCCGATAATCATAAAACTCCTTGCTCATCGACAGCATCAGGCACACCGACATCATATCAACATCAGCCATGCTACATATCAAATCATTGTCAGATTCTGCCAATACTTGTTTATAGCACACCTGCGCCGAGTCATATTCCATGCGCATGCCATACACATCCCCTTTGTTCAGCAACGCTTCATGAATACCATCGCGACAGCCTGAAGTCGCATACTCGCCAAGTATTTTCTCCACATAGGCTGATGCTTCGTCCAACGAACGATACTTCGCTTGATATGCCAACATATTGAGCGAGTCTATCTCACATTGCTTCATTTCCGTCTCTCCTCCACAAGCCACTAGGCTAAGGAGAACGGCTTGCATGACAACGAAAAACAATGCACTGGTTTTAGTTCGCATGAACAATAGTTTTTAGGTTGCTAGATTGCTTATTATGTGCAAAGGTAAAACAAAATTTTGTTTTCTTCCGTTTTTTCGACATTTTATTCATAACTTTGTAACAAATTATAACAAAACATGACTTATAAAGAAACTATCAACTACTTATTCACTTCGGCGCCGCTGTTTCAGAATGTGGGTAGCGACGCCTACAAGGAAGGACTCTCCAACACACACCAGTTAGACAAGCACTTCGGACATCCGCATCTCCACTACAAAACCATCCATGTGGCTGGCACCAACGGAAAAGGTTCCTGCTCACACACTCTGGCAGCCATCTTGCAAGCATCAGGGTTGAAAGTGGGGCTTTTCACCTCCCCCCATCTGGTAGATTTTCGCGAGCGAATCCGCGTGAACGGCAAAATGGTCAGCGAAAAATACGTAATCGATTTTGTAGAGGAACACCGTTCCTTTTTCGAGCCACTTCACCCATCCTTCTTCGAACTGACAACCGCAATGGCATTCAAGTATTTCGCAGAACAAGAAGTAGATGTGGCTGTTGTTGAAGTGGGATTGGGCGGCCGACTCGACTGCACCAATATCATCACACCTGAGGTCTGCGTCATCACCAACATCAGTTTCGACCATGTGATATTTTTAGGCAACACTTTGGCAAAAATTGCTGGAGAAAAGGCTGGCATCATCAAACAAGGAGTCCCCGTTGTAGTTGGTGAAGTAGTAAAAGAAACAAAACCTGTTTTTGAACAGAAAGCCCAAGAAATGAAGGCACCCATTTACTTTGCCGAAGAGGAAAAGGAAATCATCAAGCATCGATTTAGAAAAAATGGTGGAATATATTATCAAACAGTCAAATACGGAAATATAATTGGTAAACTCGATGGATATTGTCAGCAAAAGAATACCAACACCATCTTGTGTACTGTCAGCAGGCTGAAGGAACTCGGATTCCACATCACGGACTGCAACATTCGCGAGGGATTCGCTCATGTATGCGAAATGACAGGACTAATGGGCAGATGGCAGACATTGAAGAGGAATCCACGAGTAGTGTGCGACACGGGACATAATGTGGGCGGTTTTCGATGGATTAGCCGGCAATTAAATAAAGTACACGCGCCTATGCGCATAGTGTTCGGTATGGTAAACGATAAGGACATAAGCGGTGTGTTGGCGATGATGCCCAAGCGTGCCACCTATTACTTCTGTCAGGCAAGTGTGAAACGAGCACTTCCCCATGAGGAAATCAAGCAAAAAGCAGCCGCCTACGGACTGGAGGGCAGAAGTTACCCCACAGTCGCGCAAGCCTACAAAGCCGCGCTTGCCGATGCTCAAAAGGAGGATTTCATCTATGTGGGTGGAAGCAGTTTTGTAGTGGCGGATTTACTCTCCACAACGGATTAGGGGCAAAGAAAGAGGGACGAAAGTCCCCTTTTCTGTCAAAAAAACTAAAAAGTGAAAAAATAATTGGCAGAAAGTTGGCATAGTAAAAATATTTTCGTTTAATTTGCAAAGAGAAATCTAAAACCGACTTATTAATCACAACTTAAAATAAAATCTCTATGAGCACTATTCAGCCCAAATTGAGTGGTCTAAAGCCCGAAAACTTCCAAAAGGTTGTGAAGGGCAAGAAAACAGACCTATACACCCTTGTGAACAAGGATGGTTATGAAGTGTCAATCACCAACTACGGTGGCGCCATTGTTGCCATCATGGTACCCGACAAGGACGGCAAGGTTGCCAACGTCATTCAGGGACATGACAACATCGATGACGTCGTCAATTCTCCGGAGGCTTACCTCTCTACATTGATCGGCCGTTTTGGCAACCGTATTGCAAAGGGCAGGTTCACCCTTAACGGGAAAGAGTATCAACTCGCCATCAACAATGAGCCAAACGCTCTGCACGGTGGCCCAACCGGACTCCACGCACAAGTGTTCGAAGCATTCCAGACCGGCGATCAGAACCTCACACTCAACTGCATTCTCCCCTACGGACATGAAGGATTCTCCGGCGAAGTGAAGATTTCGGTGGAATTCACATGGACTGACGACAACGAACTCATCATCGAGTATCTTGCCACCACAAACAAGAAGACAATCATCAACCTAACACACCACGCATATTTCTCATTGCAGGGCATTGCAAACCCAACGCCTGGCATCGAAGACCAAATCATCGAATTGAACGGTGACTTCTTCATTCCTATCGATGACACATGCATTCCAACTGGTGAGATTCTTAAGGTGGCAGGCACGCCATTCGATTTCCGCACGCCAAAGGCTGTCGGACAAGACATCGACGCTGATGATGAGCAAATTAAGAACGGAAATGGTTATGACCACTGCTTTGTGTTGAACAAGAAAGAAGTGGGCGAACTCTCATTCGCTGTGCGCCTGACCGATCCAAAATCAGGACGCACCCTCGAAACCTACACAACTGAACCTGGCATGCAGGTCTATACAGACAACTGGGGCTCGGGCAACCCAATCCAATTAGGTTGTACTGCACCACGCCGTTCTGCCATCTGCTTTGAGTGCCAGCATTTCCCCGACTCGCCTAACCGTCCCTACTTCCCCTCCACGGTGCTCAAGCCTGGAGAAAAGTACACACAGAAGACCATCTACAAGTTTGGAGTACAATAACCTGAGACAGCACATTCCCCTCGTCCGCATCCCCAAAGCGGGCGAGGGAATGTTGCTTAAACGATTAACTAACACCGATCTATCTCGACCTGATAGAAACTCAAAAACTAACTCAATATGAAACTGAAAATTGACGACGTACGTACCCGATTCATCAAACACCTTGGTGGAGAACCGGGTTCAGTATATGCGTCACCTGGACGCATCAACCTCATTGGTGAACACACCGACTACAACGGAGGATTCGTCTTCCCAGGAGCAGTAGAGCAAGGCATGATAGCCGAAATCCGTCCTAACGGAACACGTACCATCCGTGCCTATTCCATTGACCTGAAAGACTATGCAGAATTCTCCCTCGACGATGAGAAAGGACCACGGGCCAGCCACTTCCGTTACATCTTTGGGGTGGCACGCGAAATGATGGTACTCGGAGTACCCGTACAAGGATTCGACACAGCCTTCGCTGGCGATGTGCCTAACGGAGCAGGCATGTCCTCGTCTGCAGCTCTTGAAAGTTGCTATGCCTATGCACTCAACGACCTCTTCGGCGAAGGGAAAATAGACAAAATGACCCTTGCCAAAGTGGGACAGGCAACCGAACATAAATATATAGGAGTCAACTGCGGCATCATGGACCAGTTTGCCAGCGTCTTCGGCAAGAAAGGCAACCTCATGAGACTTGACTGTCGCTCAGGCGAATACGAATATTTTCCATGGAACCCCAAGGGCTACAAACTTGTGCTCATCAACTCATGCGTCAAGCATGAACTCGTCGGTTCACCTTACAATGACCGCCGCAAGTCATGCGAAAACTGCGTCAATGCCATCAAGGAACTTCACCCCGACAAGAAAATCACAACCCTCCGTGAGGCAACTTGGGAAGAACTGAAAGAAATCGAAGGCAAAGTATCTGCCGAAGACATTAAGCGTGCCACTTTCGTGCTCGGCGAGAAAGACCGTGTGCTGGCAGTCTGCGATGCACTTGAAAAAGGCGACTACGAGACCGTAGGCCAGAAGATGTACGAGACCCATTATGGACTATCTAAAGAATATGAAGTGTCCTGCGAAGGACTTGACTTCCTCAACGACATCGCCAAAGAGTGTTCCGTGACAGGTTCACGTATCATGGGCGGTGGCTTCGGAGGTTGCACCATCAACCTCGTGGCGGAAGAGCTTTACGACAATTTCGTCAAGACTGCAGTCACAAAATTCCAAGAGAAATACGGCAAAAAGCCCATTGTCATTGACGTGGTCATTGGAGACGGAGCACGTAAACTGTGTTGACAATTCATGTTTCCTATGGATTTCACAAGAAATGAGAGGGGTGCGATTTACATCGCACCCCTCTCATTTCATACAAAAAACGTTTCTTTCCTTATCTACTATTTTATAAGTTCCCACACACTTTATCTTTCTAATGATAATGTTAGGAGTCACAAAGTTACACTTTTTTTATCATCAAGAGCAAATCAAACTAAAAGATAGGGAAAATGCCCAATCTTCATGCATATGTATCATTTCGTGCCTTTTAAACTTCTAAAATGCACAAAAAAGTGTCAGAAATACACTAAATAGACATTTTATGTTCAATAACATATTTTTTAAAGGTTGTAACACGGGAAAAAGCCGTAACTTTGGCGAACAGTTTATAAACTAATCATTTTCTAACCAAAATTATGAGAAATCTTAAAACGATTTTGACGGGAAGTGCTGCGGCCGTAGCATTCCTGTGTGCGTGCAATTCTGCACCCGAAGTTCAACTGACCAAGTCTGGTATCAATCCAGCAGATTTCGACACTTGCATCGCTGTGGCTTACGATGCTGAAAACGCCAAGTTTATGGCGGCTGACCCAGCCGAGGCTAAGCAAGTGAAACTCTACACCCTTACCAACAAGAAAGGCATGGAGGTTTGTATCACAAACTTTGGCGGACGCATCGTCAGCATCATGGTTCCAAACAAAGATGGTGAACTAGTAGATGTTGCATGCGGTTTCGACAAAATTGAAAACTATTTCCCATGGAACTTCGAAACGGATTTCGGTTGTTCGGTGGGTCGCTATGCAAACCGCATCAACAATGGTGAGTACACCTACAACGGTGAGAAGGTGATACTGCCCAAGAACAACAACGGTGTGGCTTGTCTGCATGGCGGTTACACAGGTTGGCAGTATCAGGTTTATGACGAGGTAGAAGCAACACCTCAGTCTGTAGCACTTCAAATCACCTCCCCTGATGGCGACAACCAGTTCCCAGGTGAGGTCGTGGCTACAGTTGATTTCAAACTTACAGACAACAACGAGATTATCATCAGTTATGATGGCGTAGCAGACGCTCCCACTGTGCTGAATATGACAAATCACACCTATTTCAACCTTTCAGGTGACTTGAACAACACAATTGACGAGTCAATCCTTTACATCAATGCAGATAGTTACACACCTGGTGATGACAACCTGATTCCAACCGGTGAGATTCGTTCGGTAGAGGGTACGGTATTTGACTTCCGCACTCCAAAGGCGATTGGCACTGACTTTGGAAAGAATGACCCAGAAATGGAATCGGTAGGTGGCGGTTACGACCACAACTGGTGCCTGAATACCAAGGGTGACAAGAAGGCCATCTGTATCACAATGTCCGATCCACGTTCTGGCATTAAGATGGATATGTACACAAACGAACCTGGCGTACAAGTGTACACAGCCAACTTCCAAGACGGGACTCGTCCTGGCAAGGGCGGCATCATGTATCAGAAGCATTGCGCCGTCTGCCTCGAAAGCCAAAAGTATCCTGACTCTCCCAACAAGTGCATGATGCCAGGATGGGAAAACAGCAATCCATTCGTATCTCCAGAAAAGCCATACAAGTCCTATTGCAAGTATGCATTCTCTGTGGAGAAATAAAGTTTGGCAAAATAACTTTTAACAATAATAATATTACTACTTATTTAACATGGAAAAAATTCTAAATGCACTAAGCAACAATGGCTTTGAACCGGTCGACTATCTGGTCTTTGTTGTGTACATTATCATTCTTGTCAGCATGGGACTGTTCCTGTCTCGCAGCAAGAAGGGTGAGGAAAAATCATCAACTGACTACTTTTTGGCCGGTAACACGCTGACATGGTGGGCTGTGGGTGCATCGCTCATTGCAGCAAACATTTCAGCAGAACAATTCATCGGCATGTCAGGTTCGGCTTACGCATCAGGTATCGCACAGGCTGCATACGAGTTGATGGCTGCAGCCACACTGCTTGTAGTAGGTAAGTTTTTGCTGCCGCTGATGATTGAGAAAAAGATTTTCACAATTCCTCAGTTCCTTCGCGAGCGTTACAACTGGGGAGTAGGATTTGCCTTCTCACTGCTTTGGCTTTTCCTCTATGTCTTCGTCAATCTGACTTCAGTGGCATGGTTGGGCGCTTTGGCTATTCAACAGATTCTTGGTTTGCCAACAGATATGACCTTCATGGTAGCAGGTATGGAGATTGACCAGGTTCGTATGGTGATCATTCTCTGTCTTTTCCTCATCGCTGGTATCTACTCGATTTATGGAGGTCTGGCTTCTGTAGCTTGGACCGACGTGATGCAGGTGACCTTCCTCGTGGGTGGTGGTCTTCTCACGGCTTATGCAGCCCTTTCTGTCATTGGTGAAGAAATGGGCATAGGAAACGCCTGGGATGCCTTGATGCACATCAAAGACTATCTTGCATCCATTGATGGCGACAAACACTTCAATCTAGTCGTTACCCGAAATGAAGAACTTTATCCAGTCATCAATGGTGTAGTGGATGGAACAGGCAACACCATACAGAAAGAAGACCCATTCTTCACCAATCCTGGTATTGTGCTGATCTTCGGTGCCCTGTGGTTGACCAACCTCGGCTACTGGGGCTTCAACCAGTACATCATCCAGAAGGGTTTAGCTGCCAAGTCTCTTGACGAGGCAAAGAAGGGTATGGTATTTGCAGCCTTCCTGAAGATTTTGATTCCATTCATTGTATGTATCCCAGGTGTTTGTGCATTTTATATCATGAACGCTCCTGAATGTGAAGATTTGCGTCAGCAACTGGCTGGTGCCATCACTCGTTCAGACGATGCATATCCATATCTGATTCGCAACTTCACACCTACAGCTGTCAAGGGTTTGAGTTTTGCCGCACTGGCTGCTGCCGTGATTTCCTCTTTGGCATCCATGTTCAACTCAACCTCTACCCTCTTCACGATGGATGTTTACAAGCAATTCATCAACAAGAATGCTTCAGAGAAGAAACTCGTGAACGTTGGTCGTCTCACTTCTGTTTGTGCACTGATCATCGCAATGATCGCTGTTTATCCATTGATGGGTGGTATTGACCAGGCATTCCAGTTCATTCAGGAATACTCTGCTTTCGTTTATCCTGGCGTCGTGGTTATTTTCGGTCTTGGTCTGCTGTGGAAACGCTCAAGTGGCACAGCCGCTGTTGTCTGCGCTATCGGCACCTTCGCTTTCTCTATCATCTACAAGTTCGCTTTCCCAGAAATGCCATTCTTGATCCGTTCAGGTGTTGTGTTCATCACACTGGTCATCCTGTTCGTGTGGATTTCTTTGTCAAGCAAGAAGGCAGTTCCAGCCGATACACTTGATGCTGACAGCGTGAAGACCATGATGCGATGGAGCACCATCATGTTCTGTGTAGCAGCCGTTTCACTGGTGCTCTCCATCTCTGGTTTCTTCAATGAGACCATGCACATGTACGGTTTCGAGGGTGCAATGATCTTCTTCGCTGCCATCACAGGTACCATCGGCCTTTACCTGCGTTCTAACGCAAAAGACAAGGTACAGGATCCGAAACTGGTTCCAATCGACCTGAACATTTTCCACACCGACCGTATATTCAACATTGGTGCTATTGGGGTGATCGTCATCCTCACCATCTTGTATGTTGTTCTGTGGTAATTAGAAAATAGTCTGACACATTATAATATATAGAAGCCTCCAATCAATGACTGCTTACAAATCATACCCCAAGTTCTACGTTTCCGTCGATTGCATCATTTTCGGATTCAAAGACGGACGTCTGAAGGTGCTAATTCATCAGCGCCCCTACGAACCAGGGCTTGGTGAGCATTCACTGATTGGAGGCTTTGTTCAAACCAACGAAAGCGTGGATTCCTCTGCCAAGCGCATCCTGAAGGAATTCACAGGACTCGACAACGTGTATATGCAACAGCTTGCCGCATACGGTGAGGTGGAACGCGACCCTGGAGAACGGGTCATCAGCGTAGTGTACTATGCACTCATCAATGTAGATAATTACGACACTCATCTCGCCGACATCCACAAGACCCAATGGGTAGATGTTGACCAGATGCCCACTCTCTGCTTCGACCATAACGATATGGTACAGAAGGCTCGTCACATGATTGGCGAAAACATCAAAAACCAGCCCATCGGGAGCAATCTTCTCCCGAGATACTTCACGCTGAGTTTGCTTCAGACACTCTATGAAAGCATTCTTGGCACCTCGATAGACAAGCGTAATTTCCGCCGTGCTATCTCCGAAAAAGACTATATTCAGGCAACCAACTTGGTGGATCGTTCATCACGTCGTGGAGCCACATTATACAGATTCAAATAACGATATTTGAGGCATACGTAATTCGTAAATCAACCATCATAAAAAACAGAAATACTATGTTAGAAGAACTGAAAGAAAAAGTATTCAAGGCAAACCTTGACCTGGTAAAACAAGGACTCGTCATCTTCACATGGGGTAACGTGTCAGGCATCGACCGTGAAAAAGGTCTCGTGGTCATCAAACCATCTGGTGTAAGTTACGATGAAATGAAAGCAAGTGATATGGTTGTCGTTGATTTGGAGAGCGGGAAAGTGGTCGAGGGCGACCTCAACCCATCATCAGATACCCCCACTCACCTAGTGCTCTACAAGGCATTCCCTAACATTCAGGGTGTCGTACACACTCACTCCACTTATGCGACGGCATTTGCTCAAGCAGGTAAAGATATTCCTAACATCGGCACCACACATGCCGACTACTTCTATCAGGCCATTCCATGCACTCGAGACATGACGAAAGAGGAAGTGGAAGGTCAGTATGAACTGGAGACAGGCAATGTCATCGTAGATGAAATCCTCAACATCCGCAAGATTAACCCGGACCACACCCCTGCCGTGCTGGTAAAGAATCACGGACCTTTCTCATGGGGCACTTCACCCGACAATGCAGTTTACAATGCTAAGGTGATGGAGCAATGTGCCAAGATGGCGTTTGTTGCCTTCTCCGTCAATCCCAACCTGACCATGAATCCGCTCCTCATCGAGAAGCACTACAACCGCAAGCACGGTCCCAACGCCTACTATGGTCAGAAAGGTCAGAAACATTAAGAACAGACAATTAACAATTAATAATTAACAATTGGGCTGACGCATGAAGGATGATAATATATTAAAAGAAAAAAGCCTTGCTTTTGGAATAAGAATTGTGAGGTTAGCAAAATATTTTATCAGAAAAACAAGCGTAGCAGAGCAACTCATTTTCACACAAATCTTAAAATCAGGAACAAGTATCGGTGCTAATATAAGAGAATCCGAGTTTGGCGAAAAAGTACTGATGACTTTAAGCATAAACTAAAGATTGCCCTTAAAGAAGCAAACAAAACAGAATACTGGATAGAGATTCCATTCAAGTGAATACATGAGCGACGACCAATATGAAAGCATTATTGTTGATTGTAAAGAACTTATAAAACTCTTAACGGTAAGTATTAACACATTAAACAAAAAATAATTATTAACCAACAATTAATAGTTGATGATTTCAGACCGCATGGCAATTGTTAATTGTTAATTATTAATTGTTAATTAAAAACGAAAAACTATGGCATTTGAAAATTTGGAATTATGGTGGGTGACTGGTGCTCAGTTGCTCTATGGTGGTGACGCAGTCGTTGCAGTTGACGCTCACTCAAAGGAAATGGTAGAAGGTCTTAACAAGGGTGGTCTCATCCCTATTAAGGTAGTTTATAAAGGTACAGCAAACTCTTCCAAAGAAGTGGAAGACGTTATGAAGGCAGCCAACAACGACGACAAGTGTGTAGGTGTTATCACCTGGATGCACACCTTCTCGCCTGCCAAGATGTGGATTAAGGGCTTGCAGGATCTGCAGAAACCACTGCTCCACTTCCACACTCAGTACAACGCTGAAATTCCATGGGGCGAAATCGACATGGACTTCATGAACCTCAACCAGTCTGCTCACGGCGACATCGAATTCGGTCACATCTGTACTCGTATGCGTGTTCCTCGCAAGGTGGTGTGCGGCTACTGGAAGGACGAGGCCGCTCAGAAGCAGATTGCCGTTTGGGCACGTGTGGCAGCAGGTGTTGCCGACGCTAAGAACGTACGCTGCTTGATGTTCGGTATGAACATGAACAACGTGGCTGTGACTGACGGCGACCGCGTGGAGTTCGAGCAGCGTATGGGCTACCATGTGGACTACTACCCAGTTTCTTCTCTCATGGAATACTTCAAGCAGGTGACTGATGCTGAAGCAGATGCACTCGTTGAAGAATACAAGAAGGAATACACCATCAAGATTGACGAGAGTGGCGAACAAGTTTATTGGGAGAAGGTGAAGAATGCAGCTAAGGCAGAAATCGCTCTTCGCCGTGTGCTGAAGGATGAGGGTGCAACAGCCTTCACCACCAACTTCGACGACCTCGGCGATGCCGACATCAACGACCCCAATTTCGTAGGCTTCGACCAGATTCCAGGTCTCGCTTCTCAGCGCCTGATGGCAGAAGGTTATGGCTTCGGTGCCGAAGGCGACTGGAAGACCGCTTGCCTCTACCGCACACTCTGGGTCATCTCGCAAGGTCTGCCCACAGGCTGCTCTTTCCTCGAGGACTACACCCTCAACTTTGCCGGCGACCGCTCTTCTTGCCTCCAGAGCCACATGCTCGAAGTGTGTCCGCTCATCGCTACCGACAAGCCCAAACTCGAAGTTCACTTCCTCGGCATCGGCATCCGCAAGCAGCAGACGGCTCGTCTCGTGTTCACCTCAAAGGTGGGTCGTGGCATCAAAGCTACAGTCGTTGACCTTGGCAACCGCTTCCGTCTCATCTCTCAGGAGGTGGAGTGCATCGAGCCAAAGCCCATGCCCAACCTTCCTGTGGCATCTGCCCTCTGGGTTCCTCAGCCAACCTTCGAAATCGGTGCTGGTGCATGGATTTTTGCAGGTGGTACACACCACAGCGCCTTCTCTTACGACATCACCGAAGAGTATTGGGAGGACTTCGCAGAGATGCTCGGCATCGAGTATGTGAAGATTAACAAGAACACCACCATCAGCGAGTTCAAGCACGACCTCCAGATGAACGAGGTGTACTATATGTTGAACAAAGCACTGAAGTAATTTATAATTAAAAATGAACAATTAATAATTAATAATTAACAATTGGCTAACGCAATGCTCCTAATGAGAAAAATATCACCAACAAGCCGCATGGCTACTGTTAATTGTTAATTATTAATTGTTAATTTAACCAGTTTATGACCGCAAAACAAACGATAGAATCAGGTAAAGCCATTCTCGGAATCGAGTTTGGCTCTACCCGCATCAAGGCAGTTCTCGTCGACGAGGACTACAAGCCTATCGCACAGGGCAGCCACACCTGGGAAAACCAGTTGGTGGACGGCCTTTGGACCTACAGCACCGAAGCCATCTGGTATGGTCTTCAGGACTGCTATGCCCAGTTGCGCAAGAACGTGTTGGAGCAGTACGAAGTGGAAATCGAGACACTGGCAGCCATCGGCATCAGTGCCATGATGCACGGCTACATGGCTTTCAAAGGAAACGACATTCTCGTGCCTTTCCGCACTTGGCGCAACACCAACACGGGCAAGGCCGCAGCCGAACTCTCCAAACTCTTCAACTACAACATTCCTCTCCGTTGGAGCATCTCACACCTTTATGAAGCCATTCTCGACAACGAGGAGCACGTGAAGGACATCGAGTTCCTCACTACCCTCGCAGGCTACATCCATTGGCAGATTACGGGTCAGAAGGTGCTGGGCGTAGGCGATGCATCGGGCATGATTCCTGTTGACCCCAAGACGAAGACTTACGATGCTGAGATGGTGGCGAAGTTCGACAAACTCATCGAGCCAAGAGGCTTCAGCTGGAAGTTGCTCGACATCCTGCCCAAGTCACTCAACGCTGGCGAGAACGCAGGATTCCTCACCCCAGAAGGTGCTAACCGTCTCGACGTGTCGGGCCACCTGAAGGCTGGCATCCCAGTATGTCCTCCCGAAGGCGATGCAGGAACAGGCATGGTGGCAACCAATGCTGTGAAGCAGCGCACTGGCAACGTGTCCGCAGGCACTTCTTCCTTCTCTATGATTGTATTGGAGAAGGAACTCTCCAAGCCTTACGAGATGATTGACATGGTGACCACTCCAGACGGTTCGCTCGTGGCTATGGTACACTGCAACAACTGCACCTCCGACATCAATGCTTGGGTGAAGATATTCAAGGAGTTCCAGGAACTGATGGGCATGCCTGTCGATATGAACCAACTCTACACGAATCTCTTCAATGTAGCCACAAAGGGCGATGCTGCCTGTGGTGGCATTCTCTCCTACAACTATGTATCGGGCGAACCTGTGACAGGTCTTGCCGATGGCCGTCCACTCTTTGTGCGTTCAGCCAACGACAAGTTCAGCCTCGCCAACTTCATGCGCGCACACCTCTATGGTGCTATCGGCGTGTTGAAGATTGGCAACGATATCCTTCTGAAGGAAGAGAAAGTAAAGGTTGACCGCATCACAGGACATGGCGGCTACTTCACCACTCCAGGTGTGGGGCAGAAGATGCTGGCAGCAGCACTCAACTCCCCCATTTCTGTGATGGAGACCGCAGGCGAAGGTGGTGCTTGGGGCATCGCACTCTTGGCTGCCTATGCCGTGAACAACGACCGCAAACTCTCTCTGCCCGACTACCTCGACCTCGTGGTGTTCGCTGGCAATGCTGGCACAGAAATTGCGCCTACGCCAGAAGATGTGGTAGGTTTCAATGCCTATATCGAGAACTACAAAAAGGGCTTGGCCATCGAACAGGCGGCGGTGGAGAATAAACAATAAGAGACCCTCCCCTCACCCTCCTTGGAGGGAGGGGGCGGTTTTTTCTTCATTATAAAGTTACAATCGTTTTATTCATCAATCAAATAGTAGAATTCCTCCCCACAAAACATTCTACTCTCCCCTTTCAAGGGGAGCGGGGAGGGGGTCTTTATGGCAAATTCAATTCAAGTCTTGAATCATGCTGCGGACAACATCCGCATCCTCGCTGCATCGGCAGTAGAAAAGGCAAAGTCTGGTCACCCCGGTGGTGCCATGGGCGGTGCAGACTTCATCAATGTGTTGTATTCTGAATATCTGAAATACGACCCCAAGAACCCTGAGTGGGTAGGTCGCGACCGTTTCTTCCTCGACCCAGGCCACATGGCTCCAATGCTCTACTCTCAACTCTGCCTCATCGGCAAGTTCTCGCTCGACGAGTTGGCACAGCTCCGTCAGTGGGGTTCTCCTACTACAGGTCACCCAGAGTTTGAGATTGCCCGTGGCATTGAGAACACTTCTGGCCCTCTTGGACAGGGTCACGTGTTCGCCGTCGGTGCTGCCATCGCCGCCAAGTTCTTGGCTGCTCATACTGGCAACCCCACTTTCTCCAAGGAAACCATCTACGCATACATTTCTGATGGTGGTGTGCAGGAAGAGATTTCGCAGGGCGGTGCACGTATCGCTGCTGTTCTCGGTCTCGACAACCTCATCATGTTCTATGACTCTAACGACATTCAGCTCTCAACTGAGACTAAGGAAGTTATGACTGAAGATACTGCTGCCAAGTATCGCGCTCTCGGTTGGGAAGTCATTGAAATCGTAGGTAACGATGCTGCACAGATTCGTGCTGCTCTCGACAAGGCTCAGAAGGTGGAAGGCAAGCCAACCCTCATCATCGGTAAGTGCATCATGGGTAAGGGTGCCCTCAAGGCAGACGGCACTTCTTACGAGGCTAACTGCAAGACTCACGGTGCTCCTCTCGGTGGCGACGCTTACATCAACACCGTGAAGAACCTCGGTGGTGACCCAGAGAACCCATTCCAGATTTTCGACGACGTGAAGGAACTCTATGCCAACCGCGCCAAGGAACTCGAAGCCATCTGTGCAGAGCGTTATGCTGAGGAGAAAGCATGGGCTGCTGCCAACCCAGAGAAGGCTGCTCAGCAGGCAGACTGGTTCAGCGGCAAGGCTCCAAAGATTGACTGGAGCAAGTGCGTTCAAAAAGACAACGATGCCACTCGTTCAGCATCAGCAGCATGTCTCTCTGTACTCGCCGAACAAGTTCCAAACATGATTTGTGCTTCTGCTGACCTCTCCAACTCTGACAAGACCGACGGCTTCCTCAAGAAGACCCACGCCTTCACGAAGGGTGACTTCTCTGGTGCTTTCTTCCAGGCAGGCGTGGCAGAGTTGACGATGGCTTGCTGCTGCATCGGTATGGCACTCCACGGAGGTGTCATCCCTGCATGCGGTACTTTCTTCGTCTTCTCCGACTACATGAAGCCAGCCGTTCGTATGGCTGCCCTCATGGAACTCCCTGTGAAGTTCATCTGGACTCACGATGCCTTCCGCGTGGGCGAAGACGGTCCTACTCACGAGCCAGTTGAGCAGGAGGCACAGATTCGTCTCATGGAGAAACTGAAGAACCACTCCGGCAAGCCCAGTGTGCTCGTTCTTCGTCCAGCCGACGCACAGGAGACCACTGCTGCATGGGCACTCGCTATGGACAACATGGCTACCCCATCAGCCCTCATCCTCTCTCGTCAGAACATCAACAACTTGCCTGCCGGCAACGACTACTGCCAGGTGGCAAAGGGCGGCTACATCGTGGCTGGCTCCGACGAGAACCCCGATGTCATCCTCGTGGCTACAGGTTCTGAAGTATCTACCCTTGTGGCAGGTGCAGAACTTCTCCGCAAGGACGGCAAGAAGGTTCGCATCGTCAGCGTTCCATCCGAGGGTCTCTTCCGTCAGCAGTCCAAGGAGTACCAGCAGAGCGTTCTCCCACAGGGCGTGAAGAAGTTCGGTCTCACCGCAGGTCTGCCAGTGAACCTCCTCGGTCTCGTGCCAGAGGCAGAAGGCAGCATCTGGGGTCTTGAGTCCTTCGGTTTCTCCGCTCCTTACAAGGTGCTCGACGAGAAACTCGGCTACACCGCAGAAAACGTATATGCACAAGTAAACAAATTGTTCTAACAAAGTGAAAAGTGAAAAGTGAAAAGTGAAAAATCTAAATTACCTGCTATGCGTTTTGTTTCTCATTAGCAGAAGTAACTTGAATTTTTCACTTTTCACTCTTCATTTTTCACTTCATCATTGTATTTATGGAAGTGAAAACAGTTGGAATTGCCAGCGATCATGCAGCATTCCCATTGAAGCAGTTCGTCAAGAAATATCTCGAAGAGAAAGGCCATGAGTACAAGGACTATGGCACCTACACAGAAGAGTCCTGCAACTATGCCACCTACGGCCATGCACTGGCTGAAGGCATCGAGAAAGGCGAAGTCTATCCTGGCATCGCCATGTGCGGTTCGGGCGAAGGCATCTCCATGACCCTCAACAAGCACCAGAGCATCCGTGCCGGACTTGTTTGGCAACCAGAGATTGCCCACCTCATCCGTGAGCACAACAACGCCAACGTCATCGTCTTCCCCGGTCGTTTCATCAGCGAAGACGTATGCCGCCAATGCCTCGACGAATTCTTCAACACAGAATTTGCAGGAGGTCGCCATCAGCAGCGCATCGAAGCCATTCCCTGCAAATAACGTCAAAACAATAATCACAAAAAAGGCACACCCGGCATCCATTGCCAGGTGTGTCTTCTTTGTTTGCCACCCTTGTTTGACCTCATTGTAAAGCGAATGTAAACCGGATAGAGACCATTCTTTGTTCTTACTCTTACAGTTGCTTTTAAGTTTTATTGCTGTCCGCTAAAAGTCTAATGAGCATAAATTATCTTCCGCAATGCCGATAAACAGGCGTTGCGGATTATTTTTTTGAGAAGTAAGCCCCCCTAATCGAAAAGTGCCGGTTCGTCAGGCTGTGGATTGTCCATTTCAATTATTTTAAGCCAGTCTCTCTCTGGATGTTCGAAGAAAGTATAGCAGTTGACATAGTACATAAGCATGATACGGAACATCGTTGCGAGATTTGAAAAGCTCCAACTTCGCTTAATACGCCTCTGCATGACCATGAGCAGCAGGTTGGCAATAAGCGTTACCCATATTTGTATCTTGATGGCGTTTGCACTCTCCCCATAAAAGTATCTCAATGGAAAATTCTGCTTGAGTTGTTTGAAAAGCAGTTCAATCTCCCAACGTTTGCGGTATATGCCCACTATGTCCTCCACCTCCATGTTCATATCGTTGGTAAGCAGTGAGACGAGCCTGGCCTTTCCATTCTTGATGTCCACGTATGTAATGATACGCGCATGATGTTCAATGTCTTCTCCATCTTTGACATGCTTGTGAAAGATGACGTGCTGCACGCGGCACTCCATCAATCCCTCCTGATGCATATACATTGTGTCGCTCACCGTGTCAAAGACCAGGTTCTTCTTCATCTTTGTTACGTATATAACTTCCCTTCGGGTCAGTTCCTCAAACTTGGCGTAGTCTATGTACGCCCTGTCAAGTGCTACGATGTCACCACAGGCATAGTTCGATGGGCGGAGCATGAAACTGTCGTTGGTGGCTGCCGAAGTGAAGCGGATGTCCGACGGGACGCCTTCGTTTGCATGGATGTTGGCATGAACCTTGATGCCACCCTTCTTCTTGCCGGTCTTGGGATTTCTCCCTGCACCTTGATTCCTCCTTTTTTCTTTCCCGTCTTCGGATGTCGTCCCACGCCCTTGAAAATGAGGTTGGAGAACAGCGTGATGGTCGTGGAATCTATGATTTGCAGACGTTTGAGCCATTCCGGAACCTGTTTGCGTCGGCTGTCCGAGGAAAGTTCATCCCTGTAAGTGGCATACAGGTCACGGTATACGGCCTCAAACACACACTCCTTGCGGCGGGAGTTTGCATCGGATAAGGTGGAACGGCGGGGCATCAGGTTGATGCCAAGGTGAGCCAGTTTCCGTGCTTCGGGGAACATCGAGTCCGTAATCTCACGCAGAGAGTCGAAACGCTTGATTACCGCATACAGCATAATCACCAAGTGCTGCCATGCATCGAAGTGTTTTACATAGCGTTCACCGCCACTTTCACGGCTGAAACGAAGAATTTTTGACCGGTCAAGCAAATTTAACAGCTGACCGTACATCGGCTG
>SAMEA3663257__coassemble_483_pt1 | contig 24901 bp, 20 predicted proteins | sample SAMEA3663257__metabat2_high_PE_025 | metagenome-assembled genome bin SAMEA3663257 (sample SAMEA3663257) | pig gut metagenome | biome: pig gut; feature: pig-associated habitat; material: faeces | place: China | collected 2013 | reverse complement strand
GCAAAGCGGTAAAAAGATTTCCGAACCGTGAATGCTCTTACACCGAACTGACGTTGTTCTTGTAGCACAAGCATTCACCTCACCCACTGCTCCGGGTTCAGACGTGTGCTTTCCTGACGGAGTTGGAAGTGGAGGATGTAGCGTCCGTCGGAGTCTTGTCCGATGGCACCGAGGGTGGCTTTGGTCTTGACACTCTGACCTTTGCGGACAGAGACGGAAGATAGACCTGAATAGACGGAGATGTAGGAGCCGTGACGGAGCATGACGATGTAGGAACCGCCATACTGGAAGACGGAACTGACGGTACCATCAAAGACGGCACGGGCAGCACAGCCTTGCTGACCTCGAATGTCAATGCCCTTGTTGTCGAGGGTGACATTGCGAAGTCCTGCCACGGAGTAGTTGCCGTAGTGGCCCACCACGCTATAACTGCCTGTGATAGGCATCGGAAGGCGACCTTTGTTGCTGGAGAAATTGCTGGACAGACGGGCATCGGCACTGGCATCGTTGCTCTTCCATGCCTCAAACTTCTCGCGTTCCGCTTTCTCTTCCTTGGCTGCCACCTTCACGTTGGCATCGGCAGCCTTGGCATCGGCATTGGCTTTCTCAGCAGCCTTGCGGGCGGCTTCCTTCTCGGCAGCGGTCTTGGCAGCACGTTTGGCGGCCTCGGCGGCTTCAGCAGCCTTGCGCGCCTTTTCGGCAGCGGCCTTGGCTTCAGCCAGTTTGCGTGCCTTCTCACGTGCTTCGGCTTCGGCTTTCTTGCGGGCTTCTTCTGCCTTGCGCCTGCGTTCTGCCTCGGCACGTCGCTGGGCTTCTATCTCGGCTTGGATGATGCGGTCAATCTCGGCATTGAGGGCTTGTTCCTTCTTCTTATAGTTCTGTATCTGTTGCTGCACGGTGGCGATGTTCTTGTTGAGGAAGGCGACTTGTGTCTGTGCGCTTTCCTTCATGCCTTGCAGGGTTTTCTTCTGCTGTTCGACAGTTTGCAGGTTAAATTCTTTTTGAGTCTTGGCTGCAAGCAGTTCGTTTTGTTTTGCCTTCACTTCCAGTTGCTTCTCTTTGAGGAGTTCGCCCTGTGCCTTCTGGAAGGTGGAGTATTCTTGCATATAGCGCATGCGCCGCACCATCTGGGTGAAGTTTTCGGCAGAGAAGATGAACATGAGTTTGTTCTGCACGGAACGGTTCTTGCGCATATAGACCATTGCCTTGGCATAGCGTTTCTTCTTGGTGTCGAGTTCCTTCTGCAACTTGACAAGTTGGGTGTTGAGCGTGTCGATGGTGGAGGAGAGTGACACGATGTCACGATTGAGGCTGTCAATGGACTGCTGCTGCTTGCCTATCTGGTGGTCGAGCACCAAGACGCTGTCGAGACTTGCCTTGACATTTTTGTTGAGTTGGGCGAGTTGTGCCTGTGACTGCTGACGTGCTTTCTCCGCAGCGGCTTTCTCGTTGCGGAGTCGGGTCTTCTTGTCAACAGGCTTCTGCTGTTTTTTTTGCTGAGTGGTGGTCTTTTTAGCGGTTGTGGTCTTCGTGGTGGTCCGCTTAGTGGCAGTGGAAGCCTTTCCCCTGCTCTGGCCCCACGAAGGAGTGAGAAGTGAAACACTAAAAACTAAAAGTAATAATGCCCTGCCTACTGTCTGCATCAATGATGAATTTACAATTTGACCATTTACAATGTACCATTTATTGGGCCATTCTCAATTCCCTATGATGCTGCCAAAGAGTTTGTTGGCATCGGTCTTGGTGTATTTGCCCGACACAGCGGTGTGGGCATCCCAGTTGGCATTGCTGCTTTTGTCGGAGAGCCTGAGGTCGAGTTTTATGTCTTTCTTGGCAGGGATGGTGTAGGCAAACTTGTCGCCTTTCTTTGCCTCTTGCCAGAAAAACTCCTGAATGGTGTTGAAGTCGATGTTGCGACTCTTCAAGGCTGAGAATTCCTCGTAGTTGGTGTCAACGTAACGCTTGTTGACACGGTCGATGATGAGCACCTTGTCGGGAGAGAGTTCAAGCCTACCAATCTCGGCAATGCCCAAAAGAGGATCCACGAGGGTGAGTTGGATGACATCTCCATAGCGCATACGAAGGTTACCACTGGTGGTGACATCCTTGCCTTCCTGGGTGATGGTGACACGCACCTTGGAGGTGAAATTGGTGCCCACAGCCACCTTCATCTTGTTGAGGTCGGGGTCTTGACGGTCGGGCTTCTTGGTGGAAGTCGTCGGAGTGGTGATTGTGGTGGTGGGCTTGGTCTTGTCACTCTTGTCTTTCATGGCTTTCTTGCTGGAATGGCAAGATGCCAACGTCAGCACTAAAAGGAAAGAGAAAAGTGAAAACCAACCCATGCGCTGGGCGAATGTCTTGAGCATCTTATTCATCATTTGTATGGACTATTTTTTCTTGGCTTTTTTGTTGATTTGTTTGATATGGTCTTGCACGTCGTCGCTTATTTCCTCTCCGTCACGTTCCATGAGTTCCACAACTTTATCCATGTATTGCTTGGCTTCGTCGTAGCGTTTCTGCTGGAAGAGCACCCATGCATAGGTGTCGAGATAGGTAGAGTTGTCTGGCTCCAGTTCGTTGGAAAGACGGCTCATTTCCTCTGCCCGCTGGAGGTCTTTCTTCTTGAGGGAGAGGTAGTAGGCATAGTTGTTGAGCACCATCGCATCGTTTTTATTATATATCAAGCAGGAGTCGTATGCCTGAAATGCCTTATCGTCTTGTCCGAGCTGATGGTAGATGTCACCGAGAAGGGCATACGAGTGGGTACGGATTTTAAACCGATTCTCTTCGTCCATCTCATTCTCCACGCGGTTGAGTCCAGAACGTAAAGCATCCATGGACTTCTCTTTCTCGTCAATTAGGTAGTACTCCACGCCCATATAGAAATAAAACACTGGAGAATCAGCATTGTATTCAACAGCAGGCTTGCAGATGTTCACAATGCTCTGATGATCATTTTCCTCAACAGCATATTTAAGCAACTGCTGACGTGCCATATCGTTTTCAGGGTCAATGTCAAGCATCTGTTTCAAGTAGGGCTTGACCTCGTCGGCAGGCATCCGCTTGGTGACCATATAGCGTACCTTGAGTTCAAGGATGCCTGTCTGTTCCTGTGGTTGTTGCAAAACTTTGTCAAAGAGAGACAAGAGTTGGGTGGAATCGGCATTGGTGGTGAGGTTTTCGCGCACCAGCACCCCCAACATTCTCACCCTTGTGGCATCATCCACATCCTTGTTGGTCAGAAGTCTTGTGAGGTAATCCTGATAGTGAGCCGTATCGCCTTCCTGATTGTAGAAATTTGCCATAGAGAGCAGAAGGGTCACATTCTCAGGATCCTGTGCCTCCACCATCTGGAACTGTTTCAGTGCTTCTTCCTTCTTGCCTGCATCGAGATAAAGGTCACCAATGACCACCTGATAGCGCAAGTCGTTAGGATATTCGTCGGCAAGGTTTCTCATCTCCTCAAAGGCACGCGCCTCATCGTTCATCTGCAAGAAGAGACGGAACTTCTCCATGGAGAGTTGTTCGCTCTTCCCTTCTTTTACTTCAATCTTATCGAGCACCTCCACCATCTTGGCATAGTCATTCTTTTTCTCATAGAGTTCGAGCAGCATCATCAACACCTCCCCTTTCTCGGGAAAGATGCGCGCCATCTCCTCCACACATTGCAACGCTTCATCGTTGCGGCGATTGTCGAGATAGAGCGTGACGAGATGATTCTTGTACCAATAGTTGTTGGGATAAAGTCTGCATGCCTTCTCCAAAGCCTTGATGGCAAGCGTGTCATTCTTCGCATAGCGATAAAGTTCCGCCAACTCATAAAGGACAGCCCCCGATTCAGGGTCGAGTTGATGGCAATAGTCAAACAAGTCGATGGCAGCATCGTAGTTATTGGCAAGTTTCTGCCGCATCGCCTCCTGAAAAATATAGTTGAACTTCGTCTGTTGTGCCGAGACAACGGAGAAAGAACAACAAAAAACTAAAAGAGATAATATCCTTATGATTGCTTGCATCGCGTTAACCTAAATGGTAAATCACCCAATTGTGCATTGTAAATTGTCAAATGGTAAATCACTTGGTTCCACTGTGTCCGAAACCTCCAGCACCGCGTTCGGTCTCGTCGAGCACTTCCACCTCCACCAGTTGGGGCTGTTCATGCTTGGCAATCACCATCTGAGAGATGCGTTCGCCATCGTTGATGACGAAAGGTTCGTTGGAGAGGTTAACCAAGATGACACACACCTCGCCACGATAGTCAGCGTCGATGGTGCCAGGGGTGTTGAGCACAGTGATGCCCTTCTTGATGGCCAAGCCAGAACGGGGACGCACCTGTGCCTCATAGCCTGCAGGCAGTGCCATGAAAAGTCCTGTGGGAACCAATGTGCGTGCCATAGGAGCCAGTGTGATCGGCTCGTCAAGATTGGCGCGCAAATCCATGCCAGCCGACTGCGGAGTGGCATAGGCAGGCAGTGGGTGGTGTGACTTATTGATAATCTTCACTTCCATAGTTGACAAATTTTGATGCAAAGGTAATGAATAATTAGGAATTAGGAATTAGGAATTAGGAATTTTTACCATTTGAATTGTTTCATTTCCCATTTATTCACTACCTTTGCATTCCATTCCTAATTCCTAATTCCTCATTGCAGAAGAATGAATTGGCAACAATTGATATCGAATAAACGGCTGGGGCAAGAAGACCTGCACGTCAACAAAAAGGATGACCGTACGGAGTTCAAACGTGACTATGACCGTCTCATCTTTTCTGCTCCTTTCCGCCGTATGCAGAACAAGACCCAAGTGTTTCCGCTTCCTGGCAGTGTGTTCGTACACAACCGACTGACTCACTCGCTGGAAGTGGCGAGCGTGGGGCGCAGTCTGGGCGACGATGTGGCACATAAACTCATTGCCCGCCACCCCGAACTTGACGGCACCCTCTTTGCCGAGATCGGCTCCATCGTGTCAGCCGCCTGCCTTGCTCACGACATGGGCAACCCACCCTTCGGTCACTCGGGAGAACGTGCCATCGCCTCCTACTTCAGCGAGGGCGACGGCATCAAGTATAAAGGGCAACTCACTCCTGAACAATGGGCTGACATCACCCACTTTGATGGTAATGCCAACGCTTTCCGTCTGCTGACCCATCAGTTTAAGGGACGGCGCGTGGGTGGCTTCGTGCTCACCTACTCCACCCTTGCCAGCATTGTGAAATACCCCTTCCCCGCGATTGAAGCCACTAAACAGAAGTTTGGCTACTTCACGCAGGAACAGTCTCTCTACGAACGTATTGCCACCGAACTCGGCATTGACCGCTCTGCTACGGGATGGCATCGTCATCCCCTCGCTTATCTGGTGGAGGCTGCTGATGATATCTGCTACGAGATCATGGACATAGAAGATGCCCACAAACTCAAAATCCTGTCTTTTGAGGAAACCCGCACCCTCATGTTGGGATTCGTGTCGCCTGAGCGTCGCGAGCACATCATCCAACGGGCTGCCGATGTCAGTGACCTCAACGAACAAGTGGCTTACTACCGTTCCTGTGCCATCGGAGAACTTGAAAAGGAATGTGTGCGTGTGTTTGTGGAGAATGAAGAAGCCATCCTCCATGGCACTTTCGGGAAATCGCTCATCGACTATTCCTGCCCACTGGTACACGATGCTTACGAAGCGTGTGTGGAAGTGGCAATGAGCCGCATCTACCGCAGCCGCGATGTGGTGGATACCGAATTGGCAGGTTACAAAATCATCTACACGCTCATGGGGCTTTTCATTCATGCCGTGATGAATCCTCAGCATGCTTACAGCCGTCTGCTGCTCGACCGCGTATCGTCTCAGTATGAGGTGGATAGCCCCGACACTTATGTACGCATCATGGCGGTACTCGACTACCTCTCTGGCATGACCGACGTGTTTGCCCTCGACCTCTACCGCAAGATTAACGGTGAGAGCCTCCCCATGATCTAACCAGCCACGCGCTGCCAGCCCATGCGCTGGGCGATTTTTCAAAAAAGGTTGTAACTATTCAGCGAAAGAACATCAACTTGCTTTTTCTGAAACTAATATGAATAATTAGAATAATTTTGACCACTAATGTCCTAATTATTAAAATTGATGGATAAAATTATTCAAATTATTGCAATTTGTTTCTTAAAATCCACCACCAAGGGTGGTTCGCTGAATAGTTACACCCCTTTAACTCCCTAATAAAAAAAGTAAATGATAAAAGATGAATACAATATTTATCGTCCTTCCCATCCTCACCCTGCTCATGTTCGACCTCGGACTGACGCTGAGACCTCATGATTTCCAACTGATTGTTCAACGTCCCTTGCCTGTACTTGCAGGAGTCATCGGACAAATCGTCTTGCTGCCCCTTATTGCTTGGGCTGTAGGGTGTATCTTCCATCTCGATGCCCTCTTCTTTCTCGGCATCATGCTCATTGCTTGCAGTCCTGGAGGCAGTTCCAGCAATGTGTTCTCCATGTTGGCACGAGGTGATGTGGCACTTTCCGTCACCCTCACGGCATGCAGTTCCATCATCACCCTCTTCACCGTGCCGCTTATCATGGCGTGGGTCACGGCTTCTATCGGCACAGGTGCTGACGTGCATCTGCCTGTGGGCAACCTGCTGATGCAGAACTTGGTGTTGATGGCGGTGCCTATCCTCATCGGAGTGGGCGTAGGCATGAAATGGACATCGGCAGCCAACCACATCCACAATGTGCTGAAACGTGCTGCTTTCCCCGCCCTCATTCTCCTTGCCACGGTGTTCTTTCTCCAACACAAAGAGACCATCGTGCGCGAGTTTCCTTCCCTCGGACTTTGCATCACCGTTCTCATCTTGATTGCCATGAGTGGTGGAGCCATTCTTTCTTACATATTCCGACTGAAGGGTGCAGAACAACGCACGATTGTCATTGAGGTGGGCATGCAGAATGCCGCCCAAGCCATCACGGTGTCTTGCAGTCCGTTGGTGTTCAACAATGAAACAATAGCCATCCCTGCCATCATCTATGCCTTGATGATGAACGTGCTATTGCTCATTTATGTGGGTATCGTCAAGAGAAGAAACTAATTCAAGTTTTGCAAGTAGAGAACTAATACTCAAAGGCACTGCCGCCCAAGAACTCACGCAGAAGGGAATGAGGAGGCAGAAGGTCAATGGGGATGTCGTGGAATCTCCTGAGCACCCATATCAAACGCTGTGCCTCTTCGTAGTTGGGGTCGTCAGATGGAACATTCTCCAATAGCGGGAGGGCTTTCTGCTTGAGCAAAGCAAGTTCATACTGAAAAGCGGTGCAGAAATTGACATCGGCATTCTGTTGGAAAGGGACAATCCATTTTTCTTCGCCTCGACGTACAGAGGGCCAACGGGCAAGGGTCTCGGAGGCTGTGGTGTTGCGGAACTGAGAGTCGCGCACCATGCGGCGAATCAGACGGTTGTCGGTGGTGCCATAGTAGGTGCCATCGTCATCTTTTGCGACGGTAAGTCCTGAAATGTAGATGCGGAAGAGGTTCTCGTCTGGGATACCACCCGTCAGCAAAGGATTGAGGGCGTGAATGCCTTCCATGATGAGGATGCTGCCAGGCTTCAGGCGTATGCGGTTGCCACTCTTGACGCTCTTGCCTGTCGGGAAGTCATAGCGCGGCAGTTCCACCTCTTCACCTGCAAGGAGTTGTTGGAAATGTTGCTGAAAGAGGGGCACGTTGATGGCATTGATATGCTCGTAGTCATAATCGCCCGATTCATCGCGTGGCGTGAGTTCACGGTCAACATAGTAATCATCGAACGAGAGGCATTGAGCGGAAAGTCCGTTCTCTTCAAGCCCCATGCTGAGTTTCTTGCTGAAAGTGGTCTTCCCGCTTGACGAGGGTCCCGCTATGAGCACGGCTTTTACCTGTGGGCGCGCTGCGATGGCTTTGCCAATCAGTTCGAAGCCACGCCACTGAAGCGCCTCAGCCATCTTCACCATCCGATATGCCTTGCCTTCGTCAATGATACGGTTCATCATGCCAATGGAATAACAGACAGCCTTCAGACGCTTGGTAAAGAGGTACTTTCCTTTCACGCGAGTCACCAGATATGCGATGACCTCGTCAATTGGTTTGTCACCCAACTCCCGATGGAGTTGTTCTGTAATCTTCAGAAAGGCAGCGTTGACTTCAAATTTCTCTGTGCTCCGATTGTTGCGGATGGCAAAGGTGGTGGGGGTACTCATAAGGATAATAGTTTTAGGTTTGCACGACAAAGGTAAGCATTTCATGTGAAAAGTGAAAAGTGAAAAGTGAAAAATCAAAAATTCCTGCCATTCCAATGGGAGGATTCTTACATTTTTCACTTTTCAAGCACACTTGAAAAAACATTTCTCACTTTTCTTTGGTCACTTTTCACTTTTTTCCTACCTTTGCACCCGCTAAACGGGAAAATGGCCCCATAGTTCAATGGATAGAACAAATCTCTCCTAAAGATTAGATCCGGGTTCGATTCCCGGTGGAGCTACCAGCCAGTCCACGAGTTGGGCGGCTTTTTTCCACAATGCCTAAAAATGCGAAACACCAAATGATCAATGGTAAATGGTCAAATGGTCAATGCGAGACGGGGTTAGTTTAGTTGGTAGAATATCGGTCTCCAAAACCGAGGGTCGGGGGTTCGAGTCCCTCACCCCGTGCATGAGAAAGGCTGACTTACATGAGTAGGTCAGCCTTTTTTCGTACCTTTGAAAACGACAACGGCACAGTTTCCAATGCCACCACTCCAATGCCGCCCAAAGGGTAACGACACAACCTCCAAATCGACATCGTCGACGTCGGTTTGCCGACCTCGTCGACATCGGCTCACCGACGTCGACGATGTCGATTTTGGGGTTCTTTCGGTACGCTTTCAACGAAAAGCCCACTATGGTCATGGAGGATTATGATGTGCCCTCTTCACCCTCACGAAGAAAGTCTGGCGTGCGACGCAGGTACTCATATCCGAACTTGCAGCGCAGACAGTCACGTCGCTGGCAATAGTTGCGATGCAGTTGGATGAGGGCTTGGGAATCGGCTGCATTTTCGCAGGAGATGCCGGCTGACACCCAATCGCGGATGATGGTGTTGTTCTCTGGTTTGAGTTGTTCCCATAGAGAGAAAGCACGGTCGCAAAGGGAATGGTCGGACTTGTACTTGCCGTATGCAAAGAGTATGGGAGCGACACTATTTATGACAATGAGTTGGATAGAGGAAGGCGAGAGGGTCTTTTCAACGGGTTTGGTGGGCTGAGCATCAAAAGTGTAGTGGGTACGCCAATAGTCGCTCACATGAGTGAGCAGAAGGGCACTCACCTCATCAAGGTTCTGTGTGTTGAGCAGACGGGAAAGGTTGAGCCGCTGTTCATAGTAGAGCATGGCGAGTTGGGCGATGCGGATGTAGGGGAAATTTTGGGGACGAAGTCGGAGGAACTTCCACACTTTCGGGTCGATGGGGGTAAGAGTGAACTTCTGGCGCAGATAGCGGTATTCCTTTTGTAACTGCCGGTAGTAATTATCCTCGTGATCATTTTCAAGCAAGCCTGCCTGACCGAAAAAGATTGCCTCAATCTGAAAAAGGTTGTCACGATGTTTGCCAACGGCACTCATCGGGATGGATTGTGCCCACTGCTCGAAGGCGTCTCCATTGATGCCAAAACCGAAGTTGCGGGCAAGGGTGACGAAGAGTGTGTCTTCCCAATTTTTGTCGAGGGCTTCTCGACGGAGCATGATTTGACGAGTACGTTCCTCAAAACGTTCGAGGGTGAGGGAGGTCATCCAATTGTGGATGAGGAAGGTGGAAAGTTCGCCAATCACATGACGGCAAGGAGGTCGGCAGTCGTTGTGACTCAGTTCGGAGTAGTTCTCCTCCACATAAGAGGGCACCGAGAGTTGCAGTTGCGGAATCTCCTGTCCATTGGGGTAGAAGAGCCTTTGGTCTATCTCAGCTGCCACGTGGAGGATGATGTTCTCGTAGGCAGCATCGGTGTCGTGATGATGGCGGAACCAGTCGCCGGTCTTCTGGTGAATCTCCACGTTGCCCACCCACTCGATGCCATTCAGTTTGATTTTTGCTCCCGTAAAGTCAGGACCCGCATCGGTGTTGTAGATGCCAGGATTGAGCACCTCAAGGAGTCTTCCATCGGTTGTGCGGAGTTCGTGCAAAGGGAAAATCTTATGTTTCCACGTATAATGAAGCAGTTGTTCCATGGGTTTTGTATTAAAAATTGTTCAAAGGTAGTCAATAACTCCTAACTTTTCATTATCTTTGCAGTGTTTTTTAGAAATAAAGTCAAAAACCAAGGATAGAAAGATGAAAATAGCATTGATAGGATACGGCAAGATGGGCAAGATGATTGAACAGATTGCTTTGAGTCGCGGTCACGAAATCGTGAGCATCATCGACATTGACAACCAAGAGGACTTTGAAAGCGAGGCTTTTGCCTGCGCGGATGTGGCGATTGAATTCACCACCCCCATGACTGCTTATGAAAATTACCTGAAGGCGTGGAAGGCTGGCGTGAAAGTGGTGAGCGGCAGCACGGGATGGCTGAAGGAGCATGGCGATGATGTAAGGAAGGCTTGCACGGAGGAGGGAAAGACGCTCTTCTGGGCAAGCAACTATTCAATTGGCGTAGCGATTTTCAGCGCTATCAACAAATACCTTGCAAACATCATGAATGGGTTCCCTCAGTATGATGTGAAGGAGGTGGAGACTCACCATATCCATAAACTCGACCACCCTTCTGGCACAGGCATCACACTGGCAGAACAGATAGTGGAACGACTCGACCGCAAGAAGGACTGGACCATGGGCTACTTGCAGCAGCCCGACGGCACGGTGGAGGGAAGCGACGAGGTAGCTTCCGACTTGCTGCCCATCAGTTCTGTCAGACGTGGAGAGGTGCCTGGCATCCACTCCATCACATGGAACAGTGAGGCTGACCAAATCACGATTACGCACGATGCACACTCACGTCAGGGCTTCGCACTCGGAGCTGTCATCGCTGCGGAGTTCACAGCCCAGCATGAGGGACTGCTGAGCACTGACGATCTGTTTAAGTTTTAAGCAGACCCACCCCTCACCCTCCCAAAAGGGAGGGAGTGGTTACTATTTGCACAGAGAAAAATGATAGATAATATTTGAACAATGTGGACTTTTCCCCCCACAAACATTCTACTCCTCCCATTGAGGGGAGGCGGGGGAGGAGTCTAAAGTAGAATCTCCCCCACAAAACATTCTACTCCTCCCATTTTAGGGGAGGCGGGGGAGGGGTCTATATGGCTTTCGATTACAAAAGTTTCAAGAAAACTCGTTCGGGTGAGAACGACAAACCTGCATGGACAGGATGGAAATGGGTGAAATTTGGCGTGGCAACCGTCTGCTACTTGGCTTTCCTCTATTGGGTGAAGTCATGGTGGGGACTGATTGTGCTGCCGTTCATCTACGATGCCTACATCAGCAAGAAAATCAAGTGGACATGGTGGAAGGAACTGGAAAGCGACATTGCCCGCACCATCATGAGTTGGGTGGACGCCATCGTGTTCGCCTTGGTGGCGGTGTATTTCGTCAACAACTTCTTCTTTCAGAACTACCAGATTCCTTCCTCATCGCTGGAGAAGACACTGATGACAGGTGACTTTCTCCTGGTGAGCAAGATGAGTTACGGTCCTCGCATTCCGCAGACACCGCTCACGATGCCACTCACACAGCACACCATCCCTATGCTGAACTGCAAGTCGTACATCGAATGGCCACAATGGGAATACCGCCGCGTGAAGGGTTTTGGCAAGGTGGAATATGGCGACATCGTGGTGTTCAACTACCCTGCTGGCGACACGGTGGCTGTCAACTACAACGGTGACTATTATAGCCTTTGCTATCAAGAAGGATGCTTGGCTGCCAACGAACAGGGATATGAAGTGCCACTGATGGAAACACTATCAGCCAAAGAGCAACAACAGATGTGGGATCAACTCTACGGCATCGGGAAACAGATTGTGGCAACTAAAACGAACATCTATGGCAGTGTGACGACTCGTCCTGCAGACCGTCGTGAAAACTATGTGAAGCGATGTGTAGGATTGCCTGGGCAGACGTTGGAAATCAAGGACAAAATGATCTATGTGGATGGAAAGAAGCAGGAAACACCCACGTTCGCACAGTTTAACTATAAGGTTTATACACACAACAGCCAAGTACTCAGCGATGCTTTATGTGAAGAACTAAATATCAGCGATGAAGATCGTGACAAGATACTCGACCACAACCAAGGCATTCCACTCACTCATATGGCTGTAGAAGCACTACGAGCAAATAAAGAGTTTTGCGACAGTATAGTGGAAATCAAGGATGGCTACTGGGGTAACCTCTATCCACTCAATCGTCAATATGGTTGGACACGTGACAACTATGGACCCATCTGGATTCCAGCCAAGGGAAAGAGCGTGAAACTGACACAAGATAATATCGCTATTTATGAACGACCTATCCGCGTGTATGAAAAGAATACATTGGAGGTGAAAGATGGAAAGATTTTCATCAACGGTAAGCAGACCAACGAGTACACCTTCAAGATGGACTACTACTGGATGATGGGTGACAACCGCCACAACTCAGCTGACAGTCGCTATTGGGGCTTCGTGCCAGAAGACCATATTGTGGGCAAGCCACTGTTCATTTGGCTTTCGCTCATCACAGACAGATATGGCAAGTCGCATGGTGTGCGCTGGAGCCGCCTGTTCACCTGGGTGGATAACATAAAATAAAAAGCGAAGAGTGAAGAGTGAAAAATCTAAGTCACTTTGCTGATGAGGAACATCCCATGGCTGGTAACTTAGATTTTTCACTCTTCACTTGAACATTTTCATCAACTAAATAGCATGGTTCTTCCTTCCGCCTACCTCCCCCCCGTCTCATGGTTCTCTTCCCTTGTCAAGGGAGAGCCCGTAATGGTAGAGCAATACGAGAACTACCATAAGCAAACTATTCGCAATCGCTGCACGATTGATTCCCCGAATGGCCCGTTGAACCTTTCCATCCCGATTGACCGCAGCAATTTCGTGGAGGGAAAATGCCTGATGAAAGATGTGCGCATCAGCACACACAACGACTGGCAACGGCAGCATTGGTACGCTTTGGAGACGAGTTACTTCAATTCTCCCTTCTTTGAGTATCTGCAAGACGATTTCCGTCCCCTCTATGAGCAACAATGGACTTTTCTCATCGACTTCAATGAAGCCTTGATACAAAAATGTTGCGAGATGCTTGACATTCAGCCAAACATCTCGCGTACTCATAAATATATAGGATTAACTCCTCTCGAATCAGATTTCCACCCCACCCCCTATTACCAAGTCTTTCAACACAAGCACGGATTCTTGCCAGACCTCTCCATCATCGACCTCATCTTTAACATGGGCAATGAAAGCCTGCTGTTCCTTAAAAGATAATATTCTGAATGCGGGGAAGCATTTCTACGGTTTCTTTCTTCAAAGCCTTCGTATTGATTGCATTCTGGAAATTGGGCAAGTAATGTAAATCTGAGCCGAAGAAACTGTAATAGCCCTTGGATAGCATCATCAACGCTTTCTCCTGTGCGGATTTACCATAACCACCAGCAAGAGAGACTATATTCATCTGCAACTTCACACCCTTTGAATAGAGGTAGTCATAATCGATGTCAGTCATATAGCGATACCGCTCTGGATGGGCAAGAATGGGTTGATAGCCCTTTTCCTTAACACGCTCCAACGTTCCATGCAAGTCTATAGGAGGCTGATAGTAGGAGGTCTCCACCAACAAATGATCCCCTTTGGGACCTATCGGCAATAGTTCATTAGCCTCCAACCGCTCATTAAAAAGGTTGTCCATCATGTTCTCGGCCGCCAAATTCAGTTTTACTGTGCCTTGATAAGCCTCCTGCAACTCCTGGTAACGTTTACGAAGTTCTTCTGGGGTATTGGGTATATCTTCCATGATGTGAGGAGTAAGCCACACCTCACGAATCCCTATCTTCTCATAGTAAGCAAGCACTTCGAGAGAATCTTCCAGACTCGGAATTCCATCATCAACACCAGGAAGGATATGGCTATGCCAATCGGTAGCGCCATTGAAGATTCCAGTGTTAATCAGTTTCTTTTTTGTATTGAATATGGAAAACATACCTATATACGTTATTGTATTACCAAATCCGGAGTACACAAGGCTCTCCAAAATGGAATTAAAATTACCCCCTTTACGAAAGACCCAGCAATGGTTTCAACTGGTCCTCTTTATAGAAAATCCATGCAGAGGTGCACAAGAATGCTAAGAACACGACAATGAGCACTATCTTGGAACGCGCAGGACCTGATTTCTTCACTGGCACCGTCGCACTTTGCAAAGTGGTGAAAGAAGGAGTCTCCTCCTGCACCTTTGCCTCAGCTGCCATGAGCTGCTGTGCCAAAGAGTTGTAGGCGTTATACTTGAGCTGCATGTCATTCTCCAGATTGAGGAGTTTGGTGCGGTCGCTCTGGTACATCAAATCCTGGTTAGCATCGGCATAAGTGGCATACTTTTCGCGTGCCTCGTCATAACGGACTTTTGCCTCTTCATACAATTTTCGATTGTATTCCAAATCTACACGAGCCTTCTTTGTACGGTAATCGGTGATGAAATCTTGCAAACGCGCCTTCACTGAATCTGCCATCGTTGCACAAATAAGCGGGTCTTGGTCAGTCACTGAGATGGTGATGACCAGGGTCTTGTTGTCCACATCGCAGGCTACTTTCTTTTCCAATGATTTGACAATCGCCGTTTGGTCTTTAGTCAGTTGGAAAGGGTCGATATGGTCTTCGGCAATATTGTCAGTTTCGAAAGGAAGAAGGCTTACCAAACCCTCCATGGCAGCACCCACTGCTGCAGACCACCATGGCACCTTCTGGTCGTTCATCAGATAGTCGTAGTAACTCGTGATCCGAGTACTGTCTTTCTTGTGAACAGGAATATTGAATAGGCTTATTTTGAAATCAGTCGAATTGACCAAATCAGGATAGAGGGTGGGGTAAAGGGCTTCAGACCCCATTGCACCAGAACCCATCTTCAGACCAAATTGAGAAGCAAGTGCTGAAAGTGAATTGGACGAACGGCTGGTTGTCAATTCTGGTGCCAACTGCACCTCGCATGTGTAGTAGTTTGGGATGGAGAGCATAATGATACATGCCAACACAAAAGTGATGGGAAGTACTTTCCAATAAAGTTTCTTGCGTCTTTTCAGCGCAGCAAACAGTGCTTGAAAGTCAATGTGGCTCTCCTCTTCCTGAATTTCTATGTTTTGTTGCTGATTATCCATAATATGAACTTCTTGGTTTTATTTTGTCAGATATGATATCAAAGCCACCATGGTAGCCAATGGACTCAAGACAGCACCAATGGATGCAAAACTTGCCAGATCCACATGTTTCTTCTTCTTGCTGGGCACAATGATTTCGCTGCCAGGTTCCACGTTTGTTCCCTTTGCCACATGATCCATCATACCATTCTGATAGACAATGAAGGTCTTTTTCTTCTTGGCACTTTCGCTATAGCCGCCAGCATTGTCAATGTACCATTTCACGTTCTTTCCCTTCACGTATGTCACAGTGTTGGGGAACTGGACGTCACCTGAGATTCTGACGGTTCCATTGTATTCAGGAATGTCGATGCGGTCATTTTCGCGAAGCACGATATCATATTGACCACCCGGCTCCTTCAGAGCCTTTTCCAAATCAATACCTATAGGATAGGTGTCATCCATCTCCATCTTATTCCAAGAGATGGAGTCCTTGTCTTCCAATGTGTTGCGCAAGTTTTTCAACACAGCTTGCTTACGCAGTCTCTCCTCGTCATTCATCCGACGAATCAAACGGGCACCCTTGATGTAGGCATCCTGTGTCACACCGCCAGCCATCTGGATGGCATCCGTCAGGCGAAGATTCTTCTTTTCCAACGTGAATGCGCCTTCGTAGTTCACCTCGCCTGTCACAGTGATGTTCTTAGGCATCACATAGCCAGGGCTGCGGCGAACATGCACCACATCGTATGGCTGAAGGATAAAATTACGATTTCCATTGATGACCAATCCATCCTTGATGTCAAACTGATAGGTTTCGGCAATGTCTCGCGTCTTTTCGGTAGAATATGGGTTGTCGATACGACGGCTGACATCTACACGTGCCAGCGATGCACCGTCTCGCAAGCCGCCAGCCTGAACGATAAGGTCCTCAATCGTTGTATTCTCTGCGTATTCATAATCGCCAGGAGTCATCACTTCGCCTGTGATGGTGAACGAACGTTCTTTGCGGAGTTCTTCCTGTGTGGGAATGAACACCACGTCTTCATTCTTCAGAGGAATATCTGCTACGGTACCATCCATGATGCCTTTCACATCAATTGGGATCACTTCCAAGGTACGGTCTTCTTTCAGGCGGTGAATGATGGCGTGATCCAGAAACGCATCTTCTGTCAGTCCATCGGCAGCCTGAATCAAACTTCTAACAGAGCAAACATCACCACTGATGTTGAACATGCCAGGGCGGAACACTGCACCCTTAATCTCGACCATGTTGTCGTAGCGATTGAGAATGGCATCTACAGACACGGCATCACCATCGTCAATGGTGAAAGCATTCATCTCAAACTCGTCAATATTGTGTACGGTATATCGTTCACCCGTCTGGCGGACAAGACGCACAGACTTTTTGTAAGCATCACCCGTATAACCACCCGCATACTTAAGCAACGTTCCCACGGTCTCCGTTCTACGCATTTCGTAAAACATCGGGCGTTTCACATTACCCGTGATACCAACCAAACAGTCATAAGGCTCCACGTGGATGACATCATCATCTTCCAAATTGATATTGCCAGCCAATCTACCATTCAACAAATATTCATAGAAATCGACAACTGTCACCAATCTGCCACCTCTATACACCTTGATGTTACGCAACGTACCCAACGGCTTGATACCTCCAGCCATCGAGATGGCATGGAACACGGTAGCAAATGAGGACATATTGTAAGTACCTGGATTATTTACCTCGCCCATGATATTCACCATGATGGAACGAGTCTGTCCCAGAGTCAGACGGACGCTTGAGCCTTGATAATGCTTACCCACGGTTGCTTTAATCTTGCTTTGAGCCGCTGCTACAGTGAGACCGCTCACATGGATAGGACCTACGCCTGCCACGGTGATGGTTCCCTCTGGAGAAATCGTATGAACCAATGTTTTCTGCGATTCACCATAAATGTCAATCACCAATTGGTCACCAGCACCGACTACATAGTTTTGGGGAGTGGGGACATTGGGATTCACGGAAATGCGGCGGAATTGATCATGCCCAAACACACGTTTTCCTGCTGTTTTGCCCTGAACATCCTGAGTGGATTGTACATCGCGCTCAGCATCAGCATGTTCTTCTGCAGCGTCCATGTGGATTTCCCCTGTTGTGCCACGACGGGCGGTTGTCAGTTCCTGGGAAACCGTACCATCTCCATTGCCCTGCATGCGGTCGGTCGCCATTGATACCGCACCATCTGCGGCTGACGTGAGCCCTCTGCTTTTTATTTGTGCATCGTATTGATTACGGATTCGACGAATCTGCTCTATTTGTACGCCACGCTGCATCAAACTTGTCACAATCTGTGACTGGCTTCGACCAGCTTTTGATTCACTTGCAATGAAAGCCAGCACTTGCGTGTCTGACATCTGCGCAAAGGCGCCCACACATGCCATCAGGCAAAACATGGTTGCCAACAAAACTCTTTTCATATCAAATATTTCTTTTATTTCTTCTCATCTTGGTCGAGCGACCCCCTTTCATAATCATTTTGTGTCATTTCTGTTTTTAGTTCACTTGACACACAATCTCCATAATTGGTGCAAAGTTACACATTTTTTTCCGCTCTTATGGCGAAAAGTTCTCATTTTTTATTAAAAAACAAAAAAGATTTAATAATTTTGCACGTCATTTCGATATTATGGCTATAGAAGGAGAAGAATTCAGGGTTGACGTGGACCAGGTTTTGAAGGACAAACTCGGCAAAAAATCCAAGTTTGTTCCTCAATTTATGGTGTCTTGGCTGAAGAATATTATCCACCAGGACTGGATGAATGTGCATCTGTGCGGGGAAGGTAAGGGACAAGTGGGAGTTGAGTGGCTGGACGGATGTCTCAAATATCTGAATTGCACGACAAAAGTGCAGACCAGCATTGACGGGGTCATCCAAGAAGGTTTAGACGCTCTGCCAAGTAATGAGGGAGGGCGTTACTTCACCATCGTAAGTAATCATCCCCTTGGTGGACAGGATGGAATTGCATTAGGTTCCATCATTTGCCACAAGTACAACAGTCAGATGGTCTATTTGGTAAATGACATCTTAATGAGTTTCAAAGGATTGGCACCACTCTGCGTACCCATCAACAAGACAGGACGCAATAGCCGGAACTTTCCCAAGATGGTCGAGGCAGCCTTTCAGTCAGAGAAGAATGTGGTGATGTTCCCCGCTGGACTTTGTTCTCGCAAGGGAGAAGACGGCATCATCAGGGATATTGAGTGGAAGAAGACCTTCATCACGAAGTCTGTACAGTATCAAAGGGACGTGATTCCAGTGCATTTCTCTGGTCACAACTCTGAGCGTTTCTACAACATAGCCCGTTGGTGCAAGCGTCTGCACATCAAATTCAATATCGCCATGCTCTATTTGGCCGATGAGATGTACAAAAACCAAGGGAAAACTTTCACAGTCACCTTCGGCAAACCCATTCCATGGCAGACTTTCGACAAATCGAAATCCCCCACAGAATGGGCGCAATGGGTAAAAGAAAAGGTTTACCAACTCAATAAAGACGCATCCTATAAACAAGAATAAGGAAATACAAGATATGGAAGCAGAAATCATCGCACCTATCCCCAAAGAGGTGCTGAAATCAGAACTCACCGACGAGAGGCGATTGCGCATGACCAGCAAGAGCCACAATGAGGTCTATGTCGTCACATGGCAAAATGCCCCCAATGTTGTACGAGAAATCGGCCGTCTGCGCGAGATAGCCTTTCGTGCTGCAGGTGGTGGTACAGGTCTTGATTGCGACCTTGACAAGTTCGACACGATGGAAAATCCCTACAAGCAGCTCATCGTGTGGAACCCCGAATCGGAAGAAATCATCGGTGGCTATCGCTACATCCTTGGCCCAGACATACAGTTAGATGAAAAGGGGCAGCCCATCCTTGCCACCAGCCACATGTTTCATTTCTCTGACAAATTCATCAAGGAATACATGCCCTACACCATCGAACTGGGACGTTCATTCGTCACTCTCGAGTACCAGTCCACTCGTGCCGATGGTAAATCCATCTTTGCCCTCGACAACCTGTGGGACGGACTTGGTGCCTTGGCAGTCATCATGCCTGGATGTAAGTATTTCTTCGGCAAGATGACCATGTACCCCAGTTACAACCGTAAGGGACGTGACATGATTCTTTATTTCCTGCGCAAACACTTCGGTGACAAAGACGGACTCGTAATCCCCACCAAACCTCTTGAGTTGGAGAATGACCCGAAAGAATTTGAGGAGCTTTTCTGCGAAGATTCTTTCAAGGAAGACTACAAGATTCTGAACCATGAGGTGCGCGCATTGGGTTACAACATACCGCCATTGGTCAATGCCTATATGAGCCTTTCCCCCACCATGAAGATGTTTGGCACAGCCATCAACTATGGTTTTGGAGAAGTGGAAGAAACCGGCATCCTCATTGCTATCAGCGAGATTTACGACCAGAAACGAATCCGCTACATTGACAATTTCGCTAAAGAGCATCCTGAATTTGTTCACATCACCAGCGGAGCCAACAAGGTCATCTATGAACCCAAAAACAAGAAAGATACACTAATGAAAGATACACTAATGGATGACTTCGATCTTGTGAAATAATGCCTGTATTCACACATATATTATATATAAGTGGCACAAAACATCAGTTTTTGTGCCACTTTATTTTGTCATTCCAAACAAAATATCTAATTTTGCACAAATTTTGAAAATTTGTGTAATACTTAAAGGTTTATGGCATTTACAAGAATCACCGCTGCAGAGGCTGCAGCACTCATTAAAAATGGAGACAACATCGGCCTGTCTGGTTTCACTCCAGCAGGCACACCCAAAGCAGTAACGGCAGAGATTGCTAAAATAGCTCATGCTGAGCACGAAGCAGGACGTCCCTACCAGATTAGCATCTTCACAGGTGCCTCGACGGGCCAGTCCTGCGATGGTGTATTGTCTGACGAGCAGGCTATCCGCTATCGTGCCCCATACACAACCAACTCCACGTTCCGTAAGCGTGTCAATGCCGGTGAGATTGCCTACAACGACATCCACCTCGGCATGATGGCACAGGACCTCCGCTACGGATTCCTGGGCGATGTCGATTGGGCAATCATTGAAGTATGTGCTATCGAGGAAGACGGCAAAGTCTATCTCACTGCCGCAGGAGGTATCTCCCCCACCGTTGCCCGTTTGGCAAAGAAGGGAGTCATCCTCGAGTTGAACGCCTTCCATTCACCCAATTCAAAAGGCATCCATGATGTATATGAGCCACTCGACCCTCCTTATCGCAAACCCATCCCCATTGAGAAAGTGACTGACCGCATAGGTACACCCTACCTTCAGATTGACCCCAAGAAGATTGTGGGCGTGGTTGAATGTAACATCCCCGATGAGGCACGCTCTTTCAAAGATGCAGACCCCATCACCGACAAGATTGGTGAGAACGTGGCAAATTTCCTCATGAGCGAGAAGAAACGCGGCATCATTCCCCCAAGTTTCCTTCCTTTCCAAAGCGGTGTGGGCACAACAGCCAATGCCATCCTCTTCGCATTGGGGAGCAACCCTGAAATGCCACAAATGGAGGTTTATACTGAGGTGCTCCAGAATGCCATTGTCGATCTCATGTTCCAAGAGAAAGTAAAGTGCGCTTCCACTTGCTCACTCACTGTCACCAACGACAAACTCTTGAGCATCTACGACAACATAGATTTCTTTAAGGACAGACTCGTACTTCGTCAGTCAGAAATCTCCAATAACGCTGAGGTGATTCGTCGTTTAGGACTCATCGCCATCAACACCGCCATCGAAGTTGACTTATATGGACACGCAAACTCCACACAGATTTGCGGCACCAAGATGATGAACGGCATCGGTGGTTCAGGCGATTTCGAGCGCAACGCCTTCCTCAGCATCTTCACCTGCTCATCTGTAGCCAAAGGTGGCGCCATCTCTGCCATCGTGCCATTCTGCAGTCACGTTGACCACACCGAGCACGACGTCAACATCATCGTGACCGAGCAAGGTGTAGCCGACTTGCGCGGCAAGAGCCCTATTGAGCGCGCACATGCCATCATTGAGAACTGTGCACACCCTGACTACAAGCAACTCCTTTGGGACTACCTCAAGATTTCGCAGAAGGGTCAGTCATGGCACAACCTCGCTGCCACCCATGCATTCCATGACACCTTCATCAAGGAGGGCGACATGCACAAGGTGGATTTCAGCAAATTCGCATAAAACATATAAAAAATAATTTATGATTATTCGTGGTTAATTCGTGATCATTCGTGTTGAAATAAAAACATGAATTACCAGGAATTAACCACGAATTCTTCATCCATTCTATTGACAAAACATTACTGATTATGAAGTTCATCTCATGGAATGTTAATGGCCTCCGTGCCGTATGTGGCAAGGGCTTTTCAGAAGTCTTCGCCACGCTCGATGCGGATTTTTTTTGTCTGCAAGAGACGAAGATGCAGGAAGGGCAACTTGACCTCGCCTTTCCAGGTTATCAGTCTTACTGGAACTATGCTGAGAAGAAAGGTTATTCAGGCACAGCCATCTACACCAAGCACACCCCCCTCTCCGTCACCCTTGGATTGCCCGATGAAATCGTCTCTTCCATGTCTGACAACGGGTGGCTTGACATGAATACCGAAGGGCGCGTCATCACCCTCGAATATGAGAAGTTCTTCGTCATTACTGTCTATACACCAAACTCTCAAGATGGGCTAAAACGCCTTGACCAACGCATGACATGGGATGACGCATTCCGTCTCTACCTTCAAAAACTTGATGCACAAAAACCCGTGCTTGTTTGTGGCGACATGAACGTGGCACATGAGGAGATAGACATCAAGAACCCGAAGTCCAATCGACACAACGCCGGTTTCACCGATGAAGAACGCGCCAAGTTCACCGACCTCCTCAATGCCGGTTTCACCGACACATTCCGTCATTTCTTTCCTAACACCCCCGACATCTATTCGTGGTGGAGTTATCGTTTCCATGCCCGCGAAAAGAATGCCGGTTGGCGCATCGACTATTGGCTATGCTCCAACCGACTACAATCCCAACTTCAATCAGCAAAGATACACACTGACATCATGGGGAGTGACCATTGCCCTGTAGAGGTGGAAGTAATACTTTAAGCCTATTTCTCTATCATATCCATTCGGCAAATAGGTTCAGCTTTGAGATATCAAACTTCGTCCCCTCGGTTTTCCCTTCACTTTTGGGGAACGGCGAGTAATTGTTGACGTATTGGGGCTGATTTTTCCTCATCATTTATGATGGTCGCTTGGGGGAATCGTTGACGGAGTTGTACTTCTTCCTCCTCTGACATATTACCTTTGAAACGGATAGTGAAGTTTGTAATCTCGATGTTGTCCATCCATGCGGGAATGTTGACAGGAACGTTCTTAAAAGTGAGATCCAAATTTGTGATACTGTCCACTCTGGAAAAAGTGGCAGGTACCTCCGGTCTTTTTTCATTCATCGTATACTGGAGCCCATATTTGGCTTCTTCCTTCAGATGCGAAAGTTCCTCGGCTTCCTCGTCAGAATGGCGGGCGAACCACCCAATCTTAGGAGTGAGCGCCTTGGTCTTGGCATCTTCTTCCACACCCACAAATCCTGCCCACAATTCCATTGGGAAGACCTTCAGTATTTCATGCGTGGCGGGGTCATAATAGGCATGTTTGAAAGGCACGCGCACTATTTCTGAAGGCATGTCTTCAGCCCAAAACTTTTCTTTTATAGCAGTTCCCTCAACCTTATCAAGAAAAAAACTCAGGAACCAGCCGTCCAGTTTTGTTGTTCCCTTTTTATCATACATACTACCACAATACTTCTTGGACTTCAATTCGCCCACAGGCGTTTTCTTCACGATGTTTTGCCAGAAAGCCTGATTGGGGGTCCCTTCCGATGCTTTCACAAATTCCGTCAATATTTCATCCAATTCTTTTGACCACTTTTCAAGGCCATACTTCGACAAGCCACGTGCCTTCTCGCGCACCTTCTGCCAGTCTTCAGGAGTGCCTTCGAGCGTGATGTACGGAATGCCGCATCCGACAGTCAAGTTCCAATAATTGAAATAAGTCTTGACCACATCTATCAACGTGATTTGCGAGGCAATCCGCTCAGTGATGCCTGTGGTGGTGAAGTTGGCGGTCAGCATCTCCGACACATCTCCCTTCGTGTTCTGGGCAACACAAACGGAAAAGTCGTTCAGCAGCAGTTCCCAATCGCCATTGCCTACCAGTTCCAAGATGTCATTGTTCGAATCCACCACTAAATCCATCTTCCCCTCATGCGTCACAAAATAGTCACGCATCACGTCCGAATTTGCATTCACATAGGCAGAAAAGTTCTGTGCGATGATAAGCCACACAATGTCGGGCGAAAGCACCACGGGGCGATGGTCAGCATACGCCTGCACCATACATTTATAAAAATTATCCTCTGCCATGTAGCAGAATTCGTCTTTGTCAAAACTGGTCTTCACCACCTGTCGAAGTTTGGACGGAATCTTCAGCGTATTGCCCACAATCTGATCAGCGAGCGCTCTACCGTCTTTGTGCATCGTCAATTTCTTCTTAGGGGCAGGCAACTCCCCATCCACAACGAACGTGATGCTCGAGTTCGAGCGTTGGAGAATCTTATCATTTTTCTTCTGCTTCTTGGACTTCTTGTCCGATGGAACCTTTTCTTGCATCGATTGGCTAAAGGCTTCATCCACAATGTTGTCAATGTCGAAACGCTCCATTGGGGTGGATTTGTCAAGAGGCAATAGAAGTGTGTAGGCATGCACCTGAGATTGACCAGGCACGGCAGGTTGACTCAACCCATAATTGACGGTAGAGAAAGCGAGGCAAACGAATACCAACAGCATGATGCGATCTTTTTTCATAAGGCAAACTTGTTTTAATGACACAATTTTTTGTTTGATGCAAAGGTCGGGGTTCTCTTGTACCCCACAAAGAAAATCAGTTCACAAAAAATTCACATTTTCAGATGCCCTTCAAAGATAATTCACAAATAGTTCACAAAGGGTAGAAAACAGGGTGGAAAGTTTTAATAATATCTATCTGAAAAACAATAAGAAGATATATCAAAAATTCTCAATTATCTGTTCTAAAGTAATATCTGCATCAGTGATATGGAAACCATGCTTCTTGAGTGTAGATTTACGCTTCTTAACAGCGGATTCTCCAACATTGAAGATATTGACAAGCGTAGCGTTAGACTCTTTCAGACGCACCAACATACACAAATGGACGTCCTTTTCCTTGAAGTCCGGGTATTGCTGACGCAGTTTCTTCACAAAGTCATTATCGGTTTCATTGATGAGCTTTTCCATTTCCGCCCATGCCCTCTCCGTGCGTTTCTCCTGCTTGGAATCGGAAGGGTGCTTGTGGGCAGATTCCAAACGCCGCACCAGACGTTTCTGCTGCATTGCATGAGTGAGGGTGCGCTGCTGGTGTTGTTCCAGCAGATGCCGTTCCACTTCCACCGGCGCATCGGTTATACAGCAGTGAA
>SAMEA3663257__coassemble_473_pt1 | contig 26801 bp, 21 predicted proteins | sample SAMEA3663257__metabat2_high_PE_025 | metagenome-assembled genome bin SAMEA3663257 (sample SAMEA3663257) | pig gut metagenome | biome: pig gut; feature: pig-associated habitat; material: faeces | place: China | collected 2013 | reverse complement strand
AAACGGTAAAAAAGGGTGTTTCAGAACCTCCAGAGGGGTGAGAGTCTCACCTATGGCATAGGTAAGAGTCTCACCTGTGGTATTGGTGAGACTCTCATCCCTTTTGAGGCTCTGAGTGGGACATCACGACCCGTCATCTGATGGTGTCTCCTTGCTTAGCTTTAGAAGGGTAAGGAGATTTCAATGGTGGTTGACGGTACTGTGGTGTAAGTATCTTGAATGTGCTGCCGTTGAGAGGATGGAAAACAATGGGTGGGGAGCGTTTTCTCTATAAATAATGTAAGTTGGTGCCGTTTTGTGGTGAGGGTTCGGGAAAAAAGTCGTACCTTTGGGGCGAGTTCATTCAATGAATCAGTTTAAAAGCGACAAAGAGCCTATGGCAAGCATTAGAGACAAAGCTGAATATTTGGTGATGTTTGTAAATGAGTTTGCGAGACACTACCAACTTACAGACATTCAGGCTTATCGTTATCTTCGACGTTTCAAAGCAATTGAATTTCTGGAGAAGCAGTACAATGTGGCTCACACTCAGAGTTTCGACGATATGGTTGATGCTATGTCTGGTTATTGTCAACGCTATGGAGGGACACTTGTATGAAACTATATCACGGAACAAACAAGCCTTTCACGGAAATAGAATTGAGTAAGTCACAAGTAGGCAAAGACTTCGGATGTGGCTTCTATCTTTCAGCGAATGAAGCACAAGCCCGAGAGTTGGCAGAATTCAAAACCAATCTTCTTGGGGGAGCTCCTACTATCCTTACTTATGAATTTGATGAAGAAAAACTGCACGATGGAAGTCTGTCATTTCAGTCATTTGACTCCTATACACGAGAATGGGCAGACTTTATCTTTGCCAACCGCAATAATCATTCAAGAGAGAACATCCATTCATTCGACATTGTGTATGGTCCTATTGCAAATGATAAAGTAGGTGTGCAAATAAGAAATGTATTGGAAAACAACATTGACATGGATACCTTTCTGGAACGTCTTCATTATATGAAAGGGATTACCTTTCAGTATTTTTTTGCTACTCAAAAAGCCATCAATTCATTACGACTGATATGAGCGAGATTGACTATATGAACGAATGTACAGCCAGAGACCTTATTGTCATGCTGGTTGAAGAATATAAGATTGCTCCTTCCGAAGCGATGGATATCCTCTATAATTCTGAAACATACGCCAAGTTGAAAGATCCCAAGACAGGGCTCTATTTTCAAAGCCCTGTTTATATCTATGGTTATCTGAACCAAGAAATCAAACAAGGGAGTTTGAAATGATATCTTCATTTATGCCATTAGAGATGCCATTAGAGAAATGGAAAACAATGGGTGAAGAGCGTTTTCTCTATAAATAATGTAAGTTGGTGCCGTTTTGTGGTGAGGGTTCGGGAAAAAAGTCGTACCTTTGTACCCAAATTTTCAGACACATAACTTTATGATTTACTTTTTCAGAACTCCAGCACAGAGTGTGATTGCCACGCAGGCAAACCACGAGCTGTCTGCTGATGAGACACAAGAACTTTGCTGGCTGTATGGCGAAGCTCAACCCGAAAGCGAAGACAATTTGAAAGGTTTTTATGTAGGTCCACGCCGTGAGATGATTACGCCTTGGAGCACTAACGCTGTGGAAATCACACAGAACATGGCTATCCAAGGTGTGCAGCGCATTGAGGAGTATTTCCCTGTGGATAGCGAAGATGCTGAGTACGACCCCATGCTGCAACGCATGTACAAGGGCTTGAATCAGGATATCTTCACGGTGAACATCAAGCCTGCACCGATTCTGCACATCGAGAATCTGGAGGAATATAACGAACAGGAGGGTCTTGCTCTCTCTCCCGAAGAGATTGAGTACCTGCACAAGGTGGAAGGTCAGTTGGGCAGAAAGTTGACGGACTCGGAAGTGTTCGGTTTTGCGCAAATCAACTCGGAGCATTGCCGCCACAAGATTTTCGGCGGCACCTTCATCATCGACGGCAAGGAGAAGGAGAGTTCGCTCTTCCAGATGATCAAGAAGACCACGCAGGAGAATCCCAACAAGATTCTTTCGGCATATAAGGACAATGTGGCGTTCAGTCAAGGTCCTGTGGTGGAGCAGTTTGCACCTAAAGACCACTCCACGAGCGACTATTTCGAGGTGAAGGACATTGAGTCGGTCATTTCGCTGAAGGCCGAAACGCACAACTTCCCCACCACGGTGGAGCCATTCAACGGTGCCGCCACGGGTACGGGTGGTGAAATCCGCGACCGTATGGGTGGCGGTGTGGGTTCATGGCCGATTGCAGGAACGGCGGTGTATATGACCAGTTACCCACGCAATGGTGTGGCACCCAGTCAACCGCACAGTTATGCGAAGTGGACAAAGTCGGACAAGGAGGGCGACATCCGTCCTTGGGAAGAGGTTCTGCCCATCAGAAAGTGGCTCTATCAGACGCCTGAGCAGATTCTTATCAAGGCATCCAACGGTGCTTCAGACTTCGGCAACAAGTTCGGTCAGCCACTCATCTGTGGTTCGGTGCTCACTTTTGAGCATGCCGAACAGCAGGGCGACACGACAGAGGAATATGGTTACGACAAGGTCATCATGCTGGCAGGTGGTGTAGGTTACGGCACCAAGCGCGACTGCCTGAAGGGCACTCCTGAGAAGGGCAACAAGATTGTTGTGGTGGGTGGCGACAACTACCGCATCGGTCTGGGTGGTGGCAGTGTGTCATCGGTGGATACGGGTCGCTACTCCAGCGGCATCGAGTTGAACGCCGTGCAGCGTGCCAACCCCGAGATGCAGAAACGTGCCAACAACCTGGTGCGTGCGCTTTGCGAAGAGGAGGTGAACCCCGTGGTGAGCATCCATGACCACGGTTCGGCAGGTCATGTGAACTGTCTGTCCGAGCTGGTGGAAGAGTGTGGCGGTCTCATCGACATGACCAAGTTGCCCATTGGCGACCAAACTCTCTCATCGAAGGAAATCATTGCCAACGAGAGTCAGGAGCGCATGGGTCTGCTGATTGACGAGAAGCACATTGAGCACGTGCGGCAGATTGCAGAGCGTGAGCGTGCACCGCTGTATGTGGTGGGCGAAACGACGGGCGATGCGCATTTTGCTTTCGAGCAGGGTGACGGTGTGCGCCCCTTCGACCTGGATGTGGCACAGATGTTCGGCCACTCTCCCAAGACGTACATGCACGATGAGACGGTGGTGAGGAAGTATGAGGATGCATCCTATTCTTACAACGAGATAGAGACTTATCTGGAGAACGTGCTGCAGTTGGAGGCTGTGGCTTGCAAGGACTGGCTGACCAACAAGGTCGACCGTTCCGTGACGGGTAAGATTGCCCGTCAGCAGTGTCAGGGCGAGATTCAGTTGCCGCTGAGCGACTGCGGTGTGGTGGCTTTGGATTATCGTGGCGAGAAGGGCATAGCCACCGCCATCGGTCATGCGCCACAGGCAGGACTGGCTGACCCGAAAGCAGGCAGCGTGCTCTCGGTGGCAGAATCGTTGACCAACCTTGTTTGGGCACCTTTGGCTGAAGGTCTTGACTCCGTGAGTCTCTCTGCCAACTGGATGTGGCCCTGCCGTTCGCAGAAGGGTGAGGATGCACGTCTCTATGAGGGTGTGCAGGCGTTGAGCGACTTCTGCTGTGCCTTGCAGGTGAATGTGCCGACAGGCAAAGACTCACTCTCCATGACGCAGAAGTATCCCGACGGCAGCAAGATTATCTCTCCGGGAACGGTGATTGTGTCGTCAGGCGGCGAGGTGAGCGACGTGAAGAAAGTGGTGAGCCCAGTGTTGGTGAACGACAAGAACACGGCACTCTATCACATCGACTTCTCCTTCGACACCTTGAAACTCGGTGGTTCTGCCTTTGCTCAAAGTCTTGGCAAGGTGGGCAGCGACGTGCCTACGGTGAAGAATCCTGAATATTTCCGCGATGCCTTCCTGGCTGTGCAGGAACTGGTGAAGGAAGGACTCATCTTGGCAGGTCACGACATCAGTGCAGGCGGTCTCATCACCACCCTTTTGGAGATGACTTTCGCCAACCAGAAAGGCGGCATCAAAGCCGACCTCAACAACATCGTGGAGAAAGACCCCGTGAAGTTGCTCTTTGCCGAGAACCCCGGTGTGGTCATTCAGGTGAAGAATGCCGACAAGCGTGAGGTGGAAAACCTGCTCAGCAAGGCAGGTGTGGGCTTTATGGAAATCGGTCAGCCCATCGACGAGCGTCAGGTGGTGGTGAAGAAAGGTGGTCGCAACCGCTATTTCGACATCGACAAACTGCGCGACATCTGGTACTCCACTTCCTATCGTCTGGACACCAAGCAGTCCTTCAACGGCATGGCAAAAGAGCGTTTCGAGAACTACAAGAACCAACCCATCCAGCACAAGTTTCCCGCTTCCTTCACAGGCACGATGGCACAGTATGGCATCAGTGCCGACCGTCGTGAGCGCACAGGCATCAAGGCTGCCATCATCCGCGAGAAGGGCACGAACGGTGAGCGTGAAATGGCTTACTCGCTCTATCTGGCAGGCTTCGACGTGAAGGACGTGATGATGACCGACCTTGTGAGCGGTCGCGAGACCTTGGAAGACATCAACATGATTGTCTTCTGCGGCGGATTCTCCAACTCCGACGTGCTGGGCAGTGCCAAAGGCTGGGCAGGCGCTTTCCTCTTCAACCCCAAGGCAAAGGCAGCGCTCGATGCCTTCTATGCAAGAGAAGACACGCTGTCGCTCGGCATCTGCAACGGATGCCAGTTGATGGTGGAACTGGGTCTCATCAACAATAATCACGCTGTGACCGATGCGAAGGACTATGCACAGATGCTCCACAACGTGAGCCACAAGTTCGAGAGTGAGTTCATCACCTTGCAAATACCAGAGAACAAATCAGTAATGTTCGGCTCCCTCAGCGGCAGCAAACTCGGTCTCTGGGTGGCACACGGAGAAGGCAACTTCCGTCTTCCAAAGGCAGAGAAGGACTACCATATCGTAGCAAAATACAACTACTCTGGCTATCCAGGCAACCCGAACGGTTCCGACTATGACGTGGCAGGCATCGCATCGGCAGATGGTCGCCATCTCGCCATGATGCCTCACTTGGAACGTGCCATCTTCCCTTGGCAGCAAGCCAACTATCCTGCCGACCGCAAGGCCGACGAGGTCACTCCTTGGATAGAAGCCTTCGTGAATGCAAGGAAGTGGGTGGAAAATCATAGGAAATCATAGGAAGTCCTAGGCAATCCTAGGCAATCCTAGGCAATCCTAGGAAGTCCTAGGAAGTCCTAGGTATTCTTAGGCAAATCTAAGACTAAAAAGCAGCGCATGGGAATCTACACAGACCTCTTTCTCACATTTGCCAAGATTGGTAGTTTCACCATCGGGGGTGGCTTTGCCATGGTGCAGATGATGGAAAAGGAAGTGGTGGATAAGAAACACTGGCTGAACCATGAGGAATTTATGGACACGCTGGTGGTGGCACAAAGCACCCCTGGACTTTTTGCCATTGATATGGCATCGCATATCGGCTTGAAACTGAAGGGTGTGAAAGGGGGCATCGTGGGAGCCGTCGCCACGGCTCTCCCTTCCATCGTGGCAATCTTGCTCATCGCCATGTTCTTCCAAACTTTCAAGGACAACATCTATGTGGAAAAAATATTCATGGGTGTACGCCCTTGCGTGGTGGCACTGATTCTGGCACCTTGCTTCGGCATGGCGAAGAAGGCAAAACTGAACAGGTTCAACTGGTGGGTTCCTGTGGTGACGGCTGTGTTGATTTCTGCTTTTGGCGTGTCACCCACCTGGTGCATTCTGGCTGCAGGTGTGGGTGGATTTATATGGGGAAAGGTAGTTGATAGTTGATAGTTGACAGTTGATAGTTACACCCCGCATGGCAACTCCTAACTTCTAACAAAGCAAATGATATTTTTGGAATTGTTTTACGTCTTTTCGAAGATTGGCATCTTCAACTTTGGAGGTGGCTATGCGATGCTGTCACTCATTCAGGATGAGGTGGTGAACAAGCATCATTGGATGACGATTAACGAATTCACGGATATTGTGGCTATCAGCCAATCGACCCCTGGACCTATCGGCATCAACTGTGCCACTTACACTGGATATACGGCTGTGTTGCATGCGGGATACCCCACATGGGCTGCTGTGTTGGGTGCGGTGCTGGCTTCGCTGAGTGTGATTTGGCTGCCTTTCATTTTGATGGTGTATATCAGCAAGTACCTCATCAAACATCATGACTCAAGGACGGTGACGAGCATTTTCGGTGCATTGAGACCTGTCATTGTGGGGTTGATTGCGGCGGCTGCCATCATGCTGATGTCGAAGGAGAACTTTGGCGACCCTTCGGAGTCACCATTTGTATTTGTGGTGAGTGTCTTCATTTTCCTGCTGGCTTTTGTGGGGACGAGGCTTTATAAGGTACATCCCATCGTCATGATTCTGTTGTGCGGATTGGCGGGATTGCTGATTTATTGATGGCAAGATGGCTGAAGGGGTGAGAACACATAGGTTTGAGAACGGGTTGCGGCTGATTCAGATTCCATCGCCGACGAATGTGGCGTATTGCGGCATCAGCATTGATGTTGGCACACGTGACGAGGAGGTGGGCGAAGAGGGGATGGCGCATTTCTGCGAACACATGATGTTTAAGGGAACGGAGAAGCGGAAGGCGTGGCACATCATTAACAGGATGGAGGCTGTGGGTGGCGACTTGAATGCTTACACGAACAAGGAGGAAACGGTGGTGTATGCTGCCTTCATGAGGGAGCATCTGGAACGTGCGGTGGAACTGATTTCCGACATCGTGTTTCACAGCACCTTTCCGCAGCATGAGATGGACAGGGAGTGTGAGGTGATTGTGGATGAGATAGAGAGTTACAACGACTCGCCTTCTGACCTGATTTTTGACCGTTTTGAAGACCTCATCTATGAGGGGAACAGCCTTGGGCATGACATCTTGGGTACGGCGGAGAATGTGAGGAGATTCAAAACGGAAGATGTGCTCAGGTTTGTGAAAAGGCTCTATCGCCCGGAGAAGATGGTGTTTTTTGTGTTTGGCAACGTAGAGTTTGAACAGGTGAAGAAGATGGTGGAGAAGCAGGTGAAAGGGATGGAAAGGAGAGAACTGGAGATTCAGGAGAAACTGGAGATTCAGGAAGGACTGATGAAGCCTCATGCCGGCACTTTCACGGAAAATCGGGGCACGCATCAAGCCCATGTGATGATAGGCAGGGCGGGATATGGTTCGAAGGATGACAAGCGGATTGCGCTCTATTTCCTCAACAACATCTTGGGGGGTCCTGGCATGAATTCCCGCCTGAACATTGCATTGAGAGAACACAGGGGGCTTGTCTATACGGTGGAGAGTTCACTGACGAATTACACGGACACTTCCACTTGGGCGATTTACTTCGGTTGTGATGAGGAAGACGTGGAGAGGTGCCTGAGGATTGTGAGGAGGGAATTGGACAAACTAATGAATGAGCCTTTGACAGAAAGGCAGTTTCAGGCAGCGTTGAAACAGATGAAAGGACAGATAGGGGTGGCTTGCGACAACTTCGAGAACTATGTGCTCGACATGGCAAAGGCTTACTTGCATTATAACAAATTTGAGGGAATGAAAGATACCATCGAACATCTGGAGAAGGTGACACCGCAACGTTTGCAGGAAGTGGCACGGGAGATGTTTGATGAGGAAGGATTAACAACATTGATTTTTAAATCATGAGAAAAGTAATAGGAATAGGAGAGACGATTCTTGACATCATTTTCAAGAACGAGCAGCCCACTGCTGCAGTGCCTGGAGGTTCCACTTTCAATGGACTCATCTCGTTGGGAAGGATGGGCTTGCCTGTCACCATGATCACCGAAACGGGGAATGACCGTGTGGGGAAAACCATCAAGGCATTTATGGAAGAGAATGGCGTGAGCAGCGACTATGTGTGCATGTATAAGGATGGACGCACCGCCATCTCGTTGGCATATCTGAATGAACGCAACGATGCCGACTACACCTTCTACAAGGATTACCCCAATGCACGGCTCGATGTGGAATGGCCAGAAGTGAACAAGGACGACATCGTGATGATGGGCTCATACTTTGTGCTGAATCCCATCCTTCGCAACAAGGTGAAGGAATTCTTGGATTATGCCTCCAACCAAGAAGCACTCATCTATTATGACATCAACTTCCGCTCCTCTCATGCGTCGGAAGCCATCAAGTTGCGCTCTTCCATTCTGGAGAACTTCGACTATGCCAGCATTGTGCGAGGCTCCACGGAAGACTTTCAGAATATGTTTAACTTTTCAGACCCCGAGAAGGTGTACAGGCAAGAAGTGGCTTACCACTGCAAGCAGATGCTCTGCACTGATGCAGAAGGGGATATATGCCTTTTCTCGCCAAGTGTGACAAAAAAGTATCGGGTCAAAAAAATAGAAACAGTATCCACCATCGGTGCAGGTGACAACTTCAATGCAGGCATAGTCTTCGGATTGCTGAAGGAAGGCATCAGCCGTGATGACATCGCTTCCGTCAGCGAAGAGCAATGGAACCGCATCGTTGCACATGGCATGGCTTTTGCCGCTGAAGTGTGTCAAAGCCTCAACAACTCAATCAGTAAAGAATTTGCAAAGAATTATGGAAGAAATTAAGGAAAATATAGAGACTCAGGAGAGTCAGGAAATGCAGGAAAACGGAATGCCTAAAGTGGAATCGACGTTTGAGGAACTGGGTGTGTCGGGGGAAATTCTCCGAGCCATCCGGGAGATGGGGTATGAAACACCCATGCCTGTGCAGGAGAAGGTGATTCCCTATCTGCTCGGACACAATAATGATGTGGTGGCACTTGCCCAGACAGGAACAGGAAAGACCGCTGCATACGGTCTGCCCGTACTGCAGAAGATTGACACAACCCGCAACGAAGTGCAGGCAGTCATCATGGCACCTACCCGTGAGTTGTGTCTGCAAATCACCGACGATTTGAAAGATTACTCAAAATATATCAATGGACTGCACGTGCTGGCTGTCTATGGCGGTGCAAGCATCGAACCACAGATTCGTGCGCTGAAGAAAGGGGTGCAGGTCATCGTTGCCACACCTGGTCGTCTGGTCGATTTGATGGAACGTGGAGTGGCTAAACTCGGCACAGTGGAGAATGTGGTGCTGGATGAGGCTGACGAGATGCTCAACATGGGCTTTTCGGAGAGCATCGACACCATTCTCGCAGGTGTGCCCGCAGAGCGCAACACCCTGCTCTTCTCTGCCACCATGAGTAAGGAGATTGAACGCATCTCCAAAAACTACCTGCACGATGCTAAGGAGATTGTAGTGGGAAGCCGCAACGAGGGTGCCGAGCATGTGAACCACATCTACTATATGGTCAGTGCACGTGATAAATACAATGCACTGAAGCGTGTGGCTGACTACTACCCAGAGATATACGCCATCATCTTCTGCCGCACCCGTATGGAAACACAGGAGATAGCCGACAAACTCATCAAGGACGGCTACAATGCCGAATCCCTACATGGCGAACTCTCACAGGCACAACGTGACCTGACCATGCAGAAGTTCCGTCAGCACCGTGTGCAGTTGCTGGTGGCCACCGATGTGGCTGCCCGTGGATTGGATGTGGACGAACTCACCCACGTCATCAACTACGGATTGCCCGACGACATTGAGAGTTACACCCACCGTTCGGGACGTACAGGACGTGCTGGACGCTCTGGCACTTCCATTTCCATCATCCATGTGAAGGAGAAGGGAAAGGTACGTGCCATCGAACAGCAGATTCAGAAGAAGTTTGTGCCCGGCATCCTGCCAACAGGTCAGGAGATTTGTGCCAAACAACTCTATAAGGTGATTGACGACATTGAGAAGGTCGAGGTGGATGAAGAAGAGATTGCTCCGTTCCTTCCTGAAGTCTATCGCAAGTTCGACATGATGGAGAAGGAAGACCTCATCAAACGCATGGTGTCGATGGAGTTCAACACCTTCCTCAACTATTACAAGAATGCCCCCGAAATCATCCAGCCATCAGAGAAGGGTGACCGCAAGGGTAAGGCTGAAGGCTTCGGAGAGAAGCGAAGTCGTAGTGAACGTCGCGGGCGTGGTGGAGAACGCAGTCGTACCGCTGAGGCAGGTTACACTCGACTCTTCATCAATCTCGGCAAGAAAGACGGCATTAACCCCAAAGTCTTCATGGGCTTCATCAATCGTGTGGCACAGGGTCAGCGCATTGACCTCGGACGCATCGACCTGATGCAGAACTTCTCTTTCTTTGAAGTGCCAGAGAAACAGACTAAAGCCGTGCTGAATGTGCTTAACGGCACTGATTTTGACGGCAGAAAAGTGAATGTGGAGATAACTGACCAGCCCGAAGGACAACGGGGTGGGGAAAGGAAACGTGGAGACAAAGAAGGAAGAGGTTTCCGTTCGGTGAGAGGTGAACGCACCAATCGTCGTGACAACCGCCATGAAAGGGAAGACAATCGTTTCCACGGTGAAAAGAGGAATGAGAAGAGGAACAAGAAAGGCAGTGGTGTCATTCGCGGCACAGCAGCCAAACCTTCTCATGAAGAACTCGGCTACACCGAAGCTCGTGGACCGAAAGGTGCAGCCGAGTGGGCCAAATTCTTCGAGGGACAAGTGGAATCACAACCTTTCTACGAGAGTTTCAAGAAGAAGAAAAAGAAATAAAAAGTTAGAGTTTAAGGGTTAGAGATTCAATTCCTCATTTTCCATTTATCATTTAGCGCAGTGCATTTATGAATTGGCAAGGCATCTATGAAAGTCTCAACAGCACTTTCAGCACCAAGGAGACACTTCCTGTCATAGGCATCACGGGTAACTACACTCAAGAGACCTGCACATTGGCTGAAGGCTACTACCAGTCTGTCTTGAAGGCGGGAGGCATCCCCTTCATCATCCCTCCTTTCTATGAGACAGACCGGCTGGGAGAACTGCTCGACCGTCTGGATGGCATCATCTTCAGCGGGGGAGGCGACATCAATCCTTTGCTATTAGGTGAAGAGCCTATCAAGGAACTCCACAGCATCACCCCCGAGCGTGACCAACAAGAATTATTGCTGGCTCGTCTGGCGTATGACCGTCAGATTCCCATGCTGGGCATCTGCAAAGGCATCCAAATCATCAATGCAGCCCTTGGAGGAACACTCTACCAAGATATCCACACACAGATGGAGGGCATCCGCATCAAGCATAGCCAAGACCAAGACCGCCGTTATCCATCCCATCAAGTGACCATCTCGAGGGGTTCCATTCTTGAAAAAATCTTCGGCACAGAGTTGGCAGTCAACTCCTTCCATCATCAGGCATGCAAGTCGGCTGCTCCAGGACTGAAAGTCACCGCCATGAGTTCAGACGGTGTCATCGAAGCCATCGAAAGCGATGAATTCAAGTCCATCATGGGTGTGCAATGGCACCCCGAAACCTACATCCTCCGCAACAGCACGGAAATGCTGCCCATCTTCGAATGGCTTATCAGCGAGAGTGCCGAGTTCAAGCTGGCAAAGAAACTGCACAGCAAAATCCTCACCCTCGACAGCCACTGCGACACTCCCATGTTCTTCCCACAGGGCATCAACTTCGCTTCAAGAGACCCCAAGATACTCGTTGACCTCCACAAAATGACCGAAGGACACCTCGATGCCAGCATCATGGTGGCTTATCTCGAACAAAAGGAACGTGATGAGGCTTCCCTTGAAAATGCCACAGCCATGGCAAACCAAATCCTCACCCAAATTGAAGAGATGGTAGCGAAAAACTGCACAGCCGTTGATATTGCTTATACCCCAGATAATCTATGGCAATTAAAGAAAGATGGCAAACGTGCCATCATGCTCGGCATTGAGAACGGTTACGCCATTGGTAAAGACATTTGCAATGTGGAAGCCTTCCGAAAGCGTGGTGTGGTGTATATGACCCTCTGCCACAATGGCGACAACGACATCTGCGACTCCGCACGAGGCAATCACGAACATGGTGGTGTGAGCGAGTTCGGCAAACAAGTGATTGAGGAGATGAACCGAGTGGGTATGATGGTTGACCTCAGCCATGCAGGTGAGGAGAGTTTCTACGATGCCTTGCAAATCAGCAAGACCCCCATCGTGTGCAGTCATTCCTCTGCACGTGCCCTGTGTGACCATCCACGCAACCTCACCGACGAGCAGATGCGTGCCCTCGCCAAGACTGGCGGTGTGGCACAGGTGACACTCTACCACGGATTCCTGAAAAAGCAGACCGACGCCACCATCCTCGATGCCATCGACCACCTCAACCATATGGTCAACATCATGGGCATTGAGCACGTAGGCATCGGCACCGACTTCGACGGTGACGGTGGCATACGCGGTTGTGCCTCAGCCAGCGAACTCATCAATTTCACTCGCCACCTGCTCCGTGAGCGCTACACAGAAGAACAAATACAAATGATTTGGGGCGGAAACTTCCTGCGAGTCATGCGGCAAGTACAAGCCCACTCTAAAAAATGAAAGAACTGAAGTTTCGGATGCTTTCTTCAACAACGAATATTTCGAATTTATACAATGCACAATGCACCTAAAGGTGCAACGAATAAAAACGAATGCTGAGTGTAGCCATTCGATTTCATTCGTAGCCGCTTGCGGCATTAGGGAAATACATCTTCTCGCCGCATGGTAAATTAGAATGATTCGTTTTATTCGTTGTTGAAAATGAAGCGTTTGGAACATCCGAAACTTAAATGAAAGAATTTAAGTTTGACTTCGTCGAGCTAAAGGTTCGGGTGTTTTCTTTCGTTGGAGTTAAAGGAGTTATAAGGAATTATCGCTCCGCTCAGGAGTTAAAAGCCGATACTCTGACAGCCCATGCGCTGGGCGACTCCCATCTCTATACCCTCAGCCCTAAACTCCAAAAACCAAACAAGGGAGTTGGAGGAGTCTCTAAACCCTGACGACCGAAAGTCGGACATTTCCCACCTCTATCACATCTCCATCCTTCAATTCCGTCCCCTCATGAGTCAACTCCACCCCGTTCAACAAGGTGGAGTTTTTGGGTGTCCGCCAACTATACGCAGGATGAGCAGGACGAGGGTTCACACATCTGCCCATGCACATATTGCAAGCATGCTGAAGGCGCGACCGGATGCCCTTTGGACACTCCGTACGCCACTGCCCATTGTGCACCCGCCAAGCGCCCGTGTCCGTTCGGGTGAACTGACACTGAAACAAGTGAGTGGAGTCATCGTCCAACGCGAGCACGTTGTAAGCCTCCTCGGAAGTTCTGCCCAAGGTGATGATGGTGCGTGACCTGGAGAGATGCGCCTCCAAGTCCACCCTCCTTCCGTTGATAATGATATATGTTTTCATTTCAGACTCACTTTCAGCGGAGTTCTCACACCCTGGGCGGCACGGCTCAAATAGGCTTCCCAGTCGGTCAAGGTGTGAAAATCAGTGTTAGGGTTTCCACTCCAGCCGGAGCCGAAGTAGTAGGTGTAGGCAGTGGCGGGACGAACAGTGGCAGTGGCGAGGATGTGACCCGTGGCGATGCCATTGGGACGTTGCTGATAAGAGGTGGCGATGTGGGAGTCGGGAAAAAGTAGTCCCACATAGATTCTGCCCATTTGGGCGGCAAACTCGTCACGGTACTTGGCATGATAGACCGTAGGGTCGCCCAAGTCTTCGTAGCCTATGTAACCGCTCTGGGAGGAGAGGACATAGGCGGTGGGGTTGCTTTGGTGGACGACAATGCCTGCCGCCATTTGCACTGGGGTGGCAAGCCCCTCGTAGGCGACGCTGACTCGGTTGAAGTGGCTGCCCGCATCGAGGGTGACGATGCGCGTCTCGGTCACTGGCTGCCCGTTGAAGTCTTGAGTGGGATAGGTGAAGCGGACGGTGAAACGGAGAGGCCCCTGGTCGAGTATCTCGAAAGTTTTGTAGCATGGAGGCATGAGGAGCGCCCCGTCTGCGCCCAAGAGCGCATTGGCGCCACCGCCGAGGGTGGGTCCCACAGTGTAGCAGTCCATGCCCTTTCCGTGGTCAACGTGGTAACTGTAGGCGTTGTAGAGTTGGTTGGCAAGGTCGGGGTAGCCTCTTTCGGTGAGTTGACGACCGACGGAGCGCATCTCCTGATTCTGCTCAGAGGCATACCAGTAGTCGAGCATGAGGTCGGAGGTGCTCTTGTTGAAGAGGTCATACCCTACAGCCCCGCCGTGTCCATAGACCCGATAGGCGACACGGTCGTTTTCCCAGCCGAATTCGTCCTGACGTTCAGTGAAGAGTCGCCCCTTGGCACGTACTTCGTAGGGATGTGGCGTGCCCTGCTGCACGTGGTAGATAGACTTGGCTTTGGCTCCCACGCCCGCCTGGAAGATGAGTTTGCCGTCCCATGTGAGTTGTGAGGGGATTTCCTTGCCATCGGCATCGGTGACGATAAGCCCATCCGTCGGGCTGTTTTCTCCATGCGGCGAGGTTATGTCCAGTTTTTTCTGGATGGCAGACACATCCACCTCCACCATCTCCAGTCTGGCTGATTTGATGAGGTTGGTCACGGTGAGAGTCACTCTCTGCTGCGCATTTGCCAACAGTGCCAGGAATAGTGCCCCCACAAGGCTCATGGACTTTTTCATAGGTTTATTTCACGGGCTTAATGGTGATGTCTCTGTCGAAAGCGACGGGCTTCACCCTGTACTCGTCAAGCACATAGATGCAGGTGCAGCCTACACCTGTGGTGGTGTAGTCGAGGTTGAGGGTGTAGCGGTCGGTCTGGGGCTGCAACTGGTAGGTGAACTGGCTCTTGGTCAGGTTGTCGGTCGTGAAGGAATAGGCATTGAAGTTGAAAGGCTCGTTCATGGAAATCTGCACTCCCTTACCTTCCTTGTTGAGCAGTTGCACGTAGCGGTTGTCGGTGCGCAGGGCATGGTCTTGAGGGAAGAGGTAGGGCTCGTACATGTCGGCGACGGTCTTGCTCCAGATGCCTAACTGATAGCCTGTCTTGCGGTCGGGGTAGTTCTCTTCGGGTCCACGTCCGTACCAAGTGATGTGGTCGAACTCGTTGGCTACGGAAGTGGTGAAGCCGATGCGTGGCAGGATTTCGGGCAGTTTGCCGTTCGGACTCAGGTGGTTGTGAATCTTAACGGTTCCATCGTCGTAGAAACTGTAGGTGTAGTCGAGCATATATCCGGCAAACTGCACTCCAGAGATGTAGAGGTCAAGGGCACCATAGGAGGATGCGCCTACCTGCACAAACTGGCTCACGGTGACGGTGGTCTCATGCTCGTTGCGTTGGAGACGAACGGCGGTGGGACGAGAAAGCACCTGATTCACACCCTTGCTGTACCAGAGTGTGGCGACTTGATTGCCATACCCCTCGGCATAGCCGCCATTGACACGGAAGGCATCCCATGAGTCGAACTCGTTGGCGATGGGTGCACGCCACAGGTTGAAAGTGACTGGGGCTTTGAGGAGGGGCTTTCCACCCACTTCCATCTGTTCCAGATTGCCTGTCTCCTTGCTGATGACGTAACAGAAATCCTTGCCACTTATCTTGATTTGCTTCTCGTCTTCCTGTGCGTTCACTTGTTTGGCAGAGAGTTGTGCGGCAGGGGCAGGGAGGTTCCATGAGGAGAGTTCCAACTGGTTCCATGCCACTTCATGACCTGCTTTTGCCCACACCTCGTCTTTCTTCAACTTGGAGGTGATGAGGACACGGTATTCTTTTCCTGCCACAATCGTAGGCTTGTGATAAGGTATCTGGATGACCTGTGTCTGCTGTGGAGCCGTGGTGAACTGGATGTCACCTTCTTCCAGCACTTGGTTGTCTGCCATCAGTGTCCAGTGGGAAGCGTATTGGGTGAGGTCGGTGAAGAAGAGGCGATTGGTCACTTCTGCCTCGCCAGTCTCGGCATTAAGCAAACGGACACTGACAGGTTGAGTGGTCCACTTCATTTGCTTCATCTCTGGCTGCACGGTGCGGTCAGGCCAGATGCTGCCGTAGGTGCGCATGTTGCCGCCAATGGTGTAGAAGGTGCCTTCATCGCCATTGCCATCGAAGGTGAGATAGAGCACAGCATCCTCGGCTTTTCCTTCACCGTCTGCAAGACATTGGCTATAAATCGCCACGTTGTCCATTTCGGCATCGGCAGTGTAGGTGGTTTGGGGGTCTTGGGCATGGTTACCTGCTATTCTACCGATATTGATAGGATAGGGGAAGTTACTCAACATGCCCCGTTCACCCCCTCCGTTGTTGCCACGGCGGTTGTTGTTGGGCTCGGGCTGTGCAATGGTCTCGGTGCCTTTGAGTTGTCCGTCAATGTAGAGTTTCATCTCCTTGCCATCCCAAGAGGCTGTGACATGATGCCAGTTGCCAATCCAGTTGGCGGGCAAATCGACGGTCAGGGCATGTTTCACACCCGAATGCAGATAGAACTGGAGTTTGTCAGCCCCTTTCTGCACCACACCGAACTGGGTGTTGCCCTTCGTGATGTAGGGTGCTCCCTCGTAGGTGCCACACAGTTTGCCTGGCTTGACATCGAAACTGATGGTGAGTGCCTTGCTGGAGAGTTCCACATTGTTGCTGCGATAGACTTCCACCCACTCGTCGTGTCCGCTCAGGTGCAGCACTCCCTTCTCCACCTTCGAATGACCCATGAGGTGAACAGGGGTGTTGTAGGGCGAATTGTCTTTCAACGGACGGATATGCTCGGTGAGACCAGGGCTGACAAAGTCCCAAAGTGCTCCTCCCATCAGTCGTGGATGACGGCGAATGATAGCCCAGTATTCGTCCATGCCACCACCTGCATTACCTGCCACTGAGAGGTATTCGTCCATGAATGAAGGACGTGGGTCTTGCTCCTCAGGCACCATCGCCGTGTTCATTTCCAACTCATAAGGAGCGGGATAGCGTGGACCGATGATTTCTTCGCCAGGATGAGCGTAGGCGTTGCCGCCATACATGAAATAGCGTGTGGGGTCGAGCCGTTTGCCTTCTTTGATGACTTCGGTGATGAGAGGTCCTTCACCACTCTCGTTGCCTGCACTCCAGAAGAGGACACAGGGGTGGTTGCGGTCGCGCAACACCAGTTTCTGCACACGTTCGAGATACATCTCGCGGAACCGCTGGTCGTTGGAGATGTATTCGGAGGCATGTGCCTCGGTGCCTGCCTCGTCGATGATGTAAAGTCCGTATTCGTCAGCCAGTTCCAGATACTTGTTCACAGGAGGATAGTGCGAAGTGCGCACACCGTTGAAGTTGTGCTGTTTTAGTATCTCCATGTCCTTGCGGATGGTCTCCTCGTTCATGGTGTGACCCAGTTCGGGATGCTGCATGTGGGTGTTTTGTGCGTTCACCTTGATGGGCTTTCCGTTCAGGTAGAAAGTCTGGTGTCTGATTTCAGTCTCCTTGAATCCCATCTTGCTGGCGATTTCCTGCATCACCGTGCCCGACTCATTCAGCAGTTCCAACTTGAGTCCATAGAGCACGGGAGTCTCGCAAGTCCACTTGTCGGGGTTGGACACTTGCGAAGAGAGTTCCACCGATTTCTTTCCTTTTCCATCCATCGTGAAGCGGTCAGACAACATCTCCTTCACCTTGTTGCCTTTGGGGTCGGTCAGAGTGGCACGAACGGCATAAGAACCCCGTGCGTCCTCATATTTCTTCACATCCACCTGCACCTTGAGGGTAGCGTCCCGATACTGGTCGTCGAGGTCGGTGGTCACATACCAGTCGAAGAGTCGGGTCTTGGGTGTGGCATAGAGTGTCACATCGTCGAAGATACCAGCCAATCGCCAGTAGTCCTGACCCTCCAGATAGTAACCATCACAATATTTCACCACACACACAGCCAGCACGTTCTTGCCAGGCTTCAAGTAAGGCGTTACGTCATACTCTGCAGGTTCCTGTCCACCCTCATTATAGCCCACCTGCTGACCGTTCATCCACACAAACGAGCCGCTCTGTGTCTTCTCCAGACGCAGAAACACCTGCTGACCTTTCCAGTTGGAGGGTAGGGTGAAGGTCTTCCGATAGGCACCTGTCGGGTTGTAATCTCTCGGCACAAAAGGCGGATTGGCTCTGAAGGGTGCAGGCACATTGCGGAACTGCGCATCGCCATACCCCTCCATCTCCCAGTTACTCGGCACATGGATGGTGTTCCACTTGCTGTCCTTGAAGTTCGTCTGGAAGAAAGTCTGCGGCACCTCCTCAGGGGTGTTGGCAAAGAAAAAACGCCAATCACCATTAAGCGACAGATGTTCCTTCGCGAGATAATAAGCGTGTCCCTCCTCTTGATTCTCTTCAAAGACCGAGGTGTTCTCTATGTAGTCATAGATATGTTCCAAATACTGAGCGTTTGCCTGTAACGAACAAGCAGCCAACAGGCAAAGGGTGTACTTTTTTAAGTTCATGCCGTAGATTGTTAAATAGTTGATGAACGGAAAAGAATATTTGTTTAGATTGTTCTATGTGCAAAGGTACGTTTTTTTCGTGATAAAAGATGAGATGAAAACAAACAAGAATAGGACAAAAACGAGAAAGTTAACCCTAAATACAGCACAAAAGAGGCTCCAAGCGTCATGCTCAAAGCCTCTTTTCTTATGGATTATGTTGTTATCTTGTCATCACGACTTTCTCGACGCATGGAGAAAATCGCCCAGCGCGTGGGCTGGTTACATCATGCCACCCATGCCTGGGGCACCGCCCATTGGCATTTCAGGCTTGTCCTCCTTGGCGTCGCAGATGACACACTCGGTAGTGAGGAACATACCAGCGATGGAGGCAGCGTTCTCAAGTGCTACACGACACACCTTGGCAGGGTCGATGATGCCCGACTCGCGCAGGTTCTCATAAGTGTCCTTACGAGCGTTGTAGCCGAAGTCGCCCTTCTGGTTGCGAACCTTCTCCACCACCACAGAACCTTCCAGACCAGCGTTCTCCACAATCTGACGGAGAGGCTCCTCGATGGCGCGTTTCACAATGTTGATACCCGTGGTCTCGTCGGCGTTGTCACCCTCCAGACCTTCGAGGCTTTCGAGCGAACGGATGAAGGCTACACCGCCACCAGGCACGATACCCTCTTCGATGGCAGCACGAGTGGCACAGAGAGCGTCGTCCACACGGTCCTTCTTCTCCTTCATCTCCACCTCTGATGCAGCACCCACATAGAGCACAGCCACACCGCCAGAGAGTTTAGCCAGACGCTCCTGCAGTTTTTCCTTGTCGTAGTCAGAAGTGGTGATCTTGATTTCGTTCTTAATCTGGTTCACACGGTCCTGGATGTTCTGCTTGTCACCCTTACCGCCCACGATAGTGGTGTTGTCCTTCGTGATGGTCACCTTTTCGGCCGAACCCAACATCTCGATGGTAGCCTGTTCCAGTTTCAGACCCTTCTCCTCAGAGATAACCACACCACCAGTCAGCACGGCGATGTCTTCCAACATAGCCTTGCGGCGGTCGCCAAAGCCAGGAGCCTTCACAGCGCAAATCTTCAACTGGGCGCGCAGACGGTTCACCACCAGCGTGGTCAGTGCCTCGCTCTCCACATCCTCAGCAATCACAAGGATGGGACGGCCTGTCTGAGCAGCAGGGTTCAAGATAGGTAGGAACTCCTGCAAGTTGCTGATTTTCTTGTCGTAGATGAGGATGAGCGGGTTCTCCATCTCACACTCCATCTTCTCTGTGTTAGTCACGAAGTAAGGAGACAAGTAGCCACGGTCGAACTGCATACCCTCGACCACACCGATGGTGGTCTCACGGCTCTTGGCCTCCTCGATGGTGATGACACCGTCCTTTGAAACCTTCTTCATGGCATCGGCAATCAGTTTGCCAATCTCCTGGTCGTTGTTGGCGCTGACAGTAGCCACCTGCTCAATCTTGTCGTAGTTGTCGCCCACCTGCTCGCTTTGAGCCTTGATGTGCTCCACCACCTTCGCAACAGCCTTGTCAATGCCACGCTTCAAGTCCATAGGATTAGCACCTGCAGCCACGTTCTTCAAACCTGTAGCCACGATGCTCTGAGCCAGCACAGTAGCCGTTGTGGTACCGTCGCCAGCGTCATCGCCAGTCTTCGATGCCACACTCTTCACCAACTGCGCACCCGTGTTCTGGAAAGCGTCAGCCAGTTCAATTTCCTTTGCCACCGTCACACCGTCCTTTGTGATGTGAGGAGCACCAAACTTCTTTTCAATGATGACATTACGTCCCTTAGGACCGAGTGTCACCTTCACGGCGTTAGCCAACTCGTCCACACCCTTCTTCAGTTGCTCACGAGCCTCAATATTGAATTTTAATTCTTTAGCCATAATTGTATTTACTATTTAACTATTTACAATTTACCATTTATTCTTCGATTTGACCATTCTACAATTTCATAACTATCATGGCAAGTAACTATATTGCCAAATAAATTGTACATTGTAAATTATCAAATCGTAAATGAGATTATTTCAAGATAGCCAGCACATCGCTCTGACGCATCATGAGGTACTTCACGCCCTCATATTCGAGTTCTGTGCCTGAGTATTTGCCGTAGAGCACCTGGTCGCCCACTTTCACGACCATTTCCTCATCTTTCGTACCGTTGCCGCAAGCAACAACCTCGCCCTGCAGGGGCTTCTCCTTCGCAGTGTCGGGAATAATGATTCCGCCCACCGTCTTTTCTTCTGCAGGCTTGGGGAGCACGAGCACCCTGTCTGCCAATGGTTGAATGTTCATAGTCTTGTTTGTTTTTAAAGTTTATTATTAAATATGTATATCGTTTCAATACCACAAAAAACTATCCACAAAGACGATGCCACCCCGACTGGCATCATGACAAGATGACAAAGTGGCATGAAAAAGTGACAAAAAGGAGGGGAGAGGACGAAATGGGTACAGATGTGCGTTCATAGTGAGTGTGAAACAAGGGTCAAACGCATCCTTTTTTGACCCTTTCGAAACTGCACCAAATTGGTCAAAATGTACTTGCCCGTAGCCTCAAAACAGATATGACTCACACCTGTTTTGAGACATTTTCGGTTAGTCAATTTGTACGATTCGCCTTCACCTCTAATCAGCCATTAAAAACATTCATGAACATTATATGGGCATTCATGTTATTTTCTTACATTGAATGCTTACATTTCACCCTACTACCATTGAAATCTCCTTACCCTTCTAAAGCGAAGCATGGAGACACCATCAGATGACGTGTCGTGATGCCCCACTCAGAGCCTCAAAAGGGATGAGAGTCTCACCTATACCACAGGTGAGAATCTTACCTATGTCATAGGTGAGACTCTCACCCCTCTGGAGGTTCTGAAACACCCTTTTTTACCGTTTACCTGCCCCCTTTTTTAAGTCGAACTCACGTCTAAAACGTGGCTTCGTTATGACTTGTCTTGATATTCCACACGAGCAACGCTAAGAGTGCGTGTTACTCCTTTGAGTGTATTAGCAATGCTCTTTTAATTCATCGTTATCACTACAATTTTTTGAACACAAATCTCACTAATAAGAAATTAATAGGAACAACGATGGCAAATACTGGAAATGGGGCTAACGATTTAGAGACACCCATCCACAAGAATAAATTGAGGAATGCCACATGAAGCAAATAATTTACTCCATGTGCCATGCCAAAACCAAACCCTTTCTTAACAGATGCTTTCCGTCGAAATGTGAAATAGCTCGACAATAGGAAGTTACAAATGAAACTTAAAGCATATCCAATGCTATAAGCAACAGTCACATTGATAACATGCATCAACAGCCAATATATGCCGTAATGAATAGCTGTTGCGGTGACTCCTACAATGCCAAAACGAACTAATTCGTAGAATGTTTGTTTATTTATCAACATTTGTTTCTCCAATTATATATACGGGCCTGCCTTTAGCCTCATTAAATATGCGTCCAAGATATTCACCAATAATGCCTAAACTTAACAACTGAATACCACCAAGAAATAGAATGACAATCATCATGGAAGGATAGCCAGCAACAGGATCGCCCCATATCAATGCTTTAAGCAACACCCAACACATGTAACTAAAGGCAATCATTGAGATGATAAACCCCACAATGGTTGAAAAACGTAAAGGAGCTGTCGTGAAAGAAGTGACTCCTTCAATACCGAGATTCAGCAAATCTCTAAATCGCCAAGCTGACTTACCTGTAAGCCTATCCCCCTGCTCAAAAAGAATCTCTTTCTTTTTGAAACCAATCCAAGCAAACATCCCTTTTGTATAACGTTCTTTTTCACGCATTGTCTGGAGAGCATCTATGCATTTCCTGTCCAAAAGGCGGAAGTCACCCACATTCTCAAGAATGTCAAAACGAGAGGTTTTCTGTAATAGATTATAATAAGTTAAGGACAGGCGTTTGCGCAACCAACTTTCTTTACCACGTGACTTTCGTTTAGCATAGACATCCTCATAACCTTGTTCCCAATATTTCAGCATTTCAGGTATCAATGTGGGAGGATGTTGCAAATCAGCATCCATAATGACCATGCAATCACCGCTTGCATAATCAAATCCAGACAGCATAGCACACTCTTTGCCGAAATTACGTGACAAAGATATGTACTTGATTCGTTTGTCTATCTCTGCGTATGTTTTGATGATATTCAATGTGTTATCTCTACTACCATCGTTAATCAGCAGAATCTCAAAATCATATTCTTTTAAGTTCTCGCAAATGCCTTTAGTGCCACACAAAGCATCATACAGCATTGGCAGCCCTTCTTCTTCATTGAAGCAAGGGATGAGGATTGTAACTTTCTTGATAGTGCTCATTATTCTTGAATTAACTTTTATTTCAAAACAATATTATTCAATCGATCATCTATCATATAATTTTTCCCAATCAATAAAAATGCTTTACCATTTATAAACACCATTCCCTTTTTTGATGCTTCCACTTCATTCATTGTGTATCGAGACATTCTTGTGGCAAAGGGACGAACATAAAAAGGAAGTTGAGAATAATCTGTCGGATTTAGTAAATAAATAGCTCTTTTCTGGGATAGATTGTCTTGTATTGGTATAACATAAAATGGATATGTACTTTGATTGTGAATATCAAATACTCGTGAATTATTGGTTAGAATATCATTATAAATGACTGACGGGAAAAAAGCTAAACTATCACAATGATATACAGCTGCAATACAACTATTCCAAGCACCGTTATAATTATAACAATCATAGTATTCACTATGAGAATCCTCTAATGGTTTTCTTACATATCTTGAAAATAAATCCGGTAATTCCACCTCATGGGTGATTATAAGTGAAGATTTTTTTGATTCTATTTGAGATACAATCTTTTTATACTCTTCATAATTTTGGATAGAATATAAAACAGTACCAAGATATAGAACCACACATATTACACATGCTAAGATTTTCACATAGTGGACATTCTTGATGTCACTCTCATTCAGAATTTTTATTAGCAATAGTATTGCAAATAATTCTTCTGCAATTGCTGTTCTAGATGAATTGAAGCCTGATAAAAAAACAAGTCCGAATGATAAAATATATGCATTGCATAGAATGAGATTATTCCGATAAAAGTTTTTTAACCACAGAAAAGCATTCTGCCTTTTTGAAATGAACATTACTAATATGACCAGTAATAATGCATATATTGCCCTCAATTTTGTACACATTTCCACCCCCGATAGTATTTTGTTCAATAGAATAGACATTCCTACACCATCATTCAAATGACCTCGACTTAATGTTGCTGGTGAGAACGCACAAAGGAAGGCACCAATAACGAACCCTAAAATCATAAGAGAAATAGCCTTTTTGCCAATGGTTCTATAATTGACAATCATATAAAAAACTAAGCTTAATGCCAAGGGGAAAGTAATTCCCTCGTGAGACCATCCTGCAATGATCCATAATAATCCCAAACAAGAAGATGGAAAACTCATTTTTTTCTCTTTCCATGATTCTATACAATAGAGGAATAGACAAACTGCTGCAGATGACCACATGTAATTAATACTGCCAGTCATCCATAATACTGTGTCATTAAAAGCAGGATAGAGTAAGAACACCAATGTGGTGCTGAAACAAATATTCAGAACATTTATTGAAGAAGAAAGACGTGTTATAAGATACACCAACAACAAGAAAACAAGAGGACTAACAAAATTAAAGACATTCTTACCCAATATCCCCGTAAAGAGTTGCACTATTGTATGTACCACAACACGACCATTAAACACGAAATAATGATTATATTGAGAATAGAACACATCCCATAATGATGATATGGGTGAATCTAATGATATTCCATCCTCTAAGAAAATGAACTTATACAAATAGTCATCTAAATATTCTGGAGTAAGAATATTTAGAACTCCAAATGCAAGACCAATAGCAAACAATATTATATATATATTCTGAACTTTCATCTCTGTATCATTTCTTATTTGTTGTTTCTTGTAATCTCCATAAAACTCATATGATCTCAACTCAAGAATTTGTTCATTTACACGAGGTATCAAGTCATATTGGCAATTCTTTCTCTCTATAAAGGATGAAACAAGAATGATAACTCTTATTCATATTTTATTCCTATTATCCTGTCCTGAATCATCGGGTTTCCATCTACAAGAAGGTATTTTTTCCCTTCCATGTTCAGCACAAGCCAATTATTAGAAACAACTTCCTCCACCGAAAAGCGTTCCATCTTTCCTATAACAGGGATGGATTTCCAACAAGATTCTCCCAAAACAAATTTTACAGACGATATTCCGTCCTCTCCATCCAATTTACATACATAAAAGGGATATCTTATATTAATATCAAAAGTATCGTTGATTAACTCGTTATGGACATCCTTCAGAAAATTCATTGGTAGAAAGTATAAATTCATGTATTGGCGTCCGTAATATAATGTAAGCATATGGCTATACCACTCATTTGATATGGAATAATCGCCACTCATGTTTCCTATGTTGAAATATAGCACAACACGTTCAGCATAGGAAGATGGATGTCCTCCTTTTGTCATAATGATACCATTATTTGTCTTCTTAATCTGTTGTTCCACATTTTTAAAGTCTTGATAGTTCCATACACAATATGGCATACAAGCCAATAAATATATTAGAGAAAGGGAAAGAACCACCATACTCACATAACTGGGCATTTTCTCATACGGAAACACACACACCACGATGATGAGTGAAAAAAATTCTATTCCAAAACGAGATTGACCACTATTGTGGCCTGTAAATGCAACAAAAAGAATAGAAACAATAACACCTATTAACCATTCCTTCTTCATCTTTTTCACGATAGCCCACACAATAAACATAATAAAAAAGACACGAAGATTGTACATACCACACAGTGATGAGACATATTTCAGCATAGAACTCGCCAAAGTTATTTCTTCAGACGTTCCATGACCTAATGCACGATGTATTGATCCTGGGGAGAACACACACAAAGTAACACCAAGCACGAAGCCAGCTAACAATACAACTTGTGACCACTTCAAATCTTTCCATTTTCTTATATATGTAAACATATAAATACAACTCAATCCTATCACGACGGCTTCATTCGTCCATCCACTTATCACACCATACAAAAACAGTAACGGCATCCACACCTTCGAATGAATCTCTATATTCAACAGATAATTGAACAAAAGTACAAGCACTGCAACAAATTCATAGTTGAAAACACCACTCATCCACAAAAAAACATATTTAAACCCACACATAAAACATAATGTAAGAAATGCAGAAATAGCCAATCCCATAAGGGCATTCTTGTGCTCTTGCACAAAATTGAGAGTCAATAGATGTAAGTATGCTCCAAAGAGAAAAGCATTAAAGATGTTGAAACAATTCTTGCCCAACAAAGCATCAAATGTCATTAAGAACACATGAGGAACAACACGACCATTTATCTGAAAATAATGATAGTAGTTGCTAACAAAAACATCACACATGTTCTCTATCCATCTGTCTTCTTCCCCATCAGGTCCAATCATCATGCAATAATGCCAATCATCAGAGAAATACGGCGTCAGACAATTCACCACATAGAATAAAGTCACAATGAGACCTAAGAAGCCCCAATACCAATAATTGAATGACTTGAAATGTACCATAAATAAAATGTGCATAGGAGAACCTCTTCACAAAAGTTCTCATGATAATACAACAAATTCTTTACGGATGCTTTTGTTCTCCTACCTAAACACTGCATGGACAATTCTTGTCCCTCAGTGCGGTGGTAGGAAAACCGGAAACAACAGACAAGAACGTCCATGCATTGCATGAACATTCACTAATCTGTTCCGGTTGCTTCATGACAAGTTTCCTACGCTTTCACTGAGCTAAGAACAAATAGCAAACGCTATAATATGATATCAAACCAAGATATAAATCCCAGTAGGACGTTGCAAAAGTACTAAACTTTTACAAACAAAACAACAAATCTTGCAAAAAAACACGTTGAATCAAATATTCCCTTAATAACATGGTCATGCTATTCCACTTATTCATAGTAAGAATCTTAAGTGAAAGCATCCATGATGAAGAAGAAATAGGGACGTAGAGATAAAGAAGACTATGTACAACTTCTCCTCCCTGGTCGTTTCACACTCACCTTGTTCGCCGCCTCCATCTTGTAGCCAGCATTGTTGACTACAGCATCAACGCAGTGGAGGTTGCCATCTTCTATCCTCTCAATCCATGTCCCAAGGCTTTGAGATTGCTGAACGACATGCCTAAGTAGGCATTCTCGATTCCTAAAGATTGGTTGAGTTTGCG